>VYME01000022.1_pt1 | contig 141522 bp, 133 predicted proteins | sample 5115281 | NCBI WGS metagenome assembly VYME01 (sample SAMN12291780, study PRJNA351875) | freshwater metagenome | isolation source: freshwater lake | place: USA: Michigan, Wintergreen Lake | collected 2013-08-08
CGCTATGTGGAGTTCAATCTGCTCTACGACCGCGGCACGACCTTCGGCCTGAAGACTGGCGGCAACGTCGAAGCGATCCTGATGAGCCTGCCGCCCGACGTCGGCTGGCCGTAACGTCAAAGAGCAAGAAACGAATTCGCCCTCCGGCGGTCATGGGAGCTTGACCGCGCGGAGGGCAAGTTGTGCCGCAAACCCCGTCTGGACTAAGGCCGCAGCGAAGCCAGGTAGTCGCGAACCATGCTCTGGCCGAGCAACGGTTTGTTGGCTCCCTGGTGGCAGGTCGCGCAGTTGATCTTCGCGACATCGCCTTGTTGACCCAGCCGGCTGGCCGGGAAGCTCGACGTGAGCGGCACCAGGTAATCCTTGTTGAGTTCGCGGACCATCCGTATGCCGTGCCACGCCTTTGCGCGGATCGTACCGTTCTGTTCCCACGAGTTGAGTGCCTGCGTGTTGTGACAGGCCGTGCAGTTGACGCCCAACGCCTCTGACATATGCATCATCAAGCCGTAGGTGCCTTCGGTCGCCTGGATCGATGCCCCCGGTCCCTTCGGCAAGGCGCTGTTCGCCTGAACGCGGATCGGCGTATTGCCCAGCAGGTAGTTCGCGAAGGGATTGGAAGGCAGCGACGACAGCCCCACGCTCGTCGATGGGGCGTTTTGTCCATCCGGACGGCCGCCTGCGTAAGTCGCCATCTTGGTTTGCGGCTCCGGCATGAACCAGATATCGGCCGGAACCGGATTGCCGCGGTGGCACGTATAGCAAGTCACCCCCGTCTCCTCGACATGCGCCGACCAGTTCTTGTTCAGATCGATCGTCATTTGCAGCATGCGCCGCGCGACGACCTTCTGATACGGCTTGTCGGACGCGAGATTGCCTTCCTCGTGACAGTAGTTGCAGCCTTCCTGAGGGGAGACCCATTCCGTCATCGCCTGCATCACGCGCAGGAATTCGTTCGAGTCGAGATCTTTGAGGACTTGGACGTTCTCGTAGACAGCCGACGATTTCTCGCCGCTGGGCTCGGCCGCCGGAAGCGCTTCGGGCAGCACATTGGCGGCTTTGAGCCGAGCCAGCGCCCCGGGATAGCCAAGCTGGGCCATCCCCGTGCCCCGCAGACCGGACTGCGTCGAAGTCACCGGCGGGAAGCCGAACGTCGTGAGAACGACGGCCGCGCCGAGAAGGACGCCGACGACGAGGACAATACGCGTTCCGAAGCCGATCATTTCGCCGCTCCTGGCAAAGTTGCGGGATCGACCGCCGGCAAGTACGGCGGATAGGCGGGCGCCACGTGATGCTTGACCGCCCAAAGATACCAATCGTCGACCACGGTCCCGGTCAGCAGGATGCCGATGCCGCCGGTCAACGGACAAAGCACTGCGAACCACCACGCCCAGCGATGGATCGACTCCATCGTGGCGTTGAAGCCCATGGTCCAGCGCCAGAACAGCGCCGCACGTTCGGAAGCCGTACCCCGATCGAGGATCTGCTCGATTTCGCGCTCGCCCCCGTAACGACCGACCGCCAGGATCGTGGCGCCGTGCATCGCGAACAGCAGCGTCGAACCGTAGAGGAACGCGATCGAAAGCATGTGGAACGGGTTGTAGAACAAGTTCCCGTAGCGCAGGGAGAACGCCGCCGTCCAGTCGAGATGCGGGAAGATTCCGAACGGCACCGCCTCGCTCCAGCTGCCCATCATCAAGGGCCGGATGAAACCGAGAACCAAAAAAAGCCAGATCGCGGCGGCGAAGGCCCAGGCGACATGCGTGCCGAGGCCGAGCTGGCGCGCGCGACGATACATCCGCGCCCACCACAACAGGATTGAAGCGGTCAGGAAGAAACCGGCCATCAGCCACCAGCCGCCTTCGTTGAGCGGCGGAATCGATAGGCCGTATTTCGGCGCTGGCGGCTCGAGCGCCAGCCAGAAGAGCTGGCGGACGAACTGGACCGGATCCCAGCCCACGCTCGCAAGCATGTTGAGCCCGATGATCTCGAAGGCGATAAGTCCGCACGCGAGCGATGCGACGCCGAGCGTACCAAGATAAATTGGCCCGATCTGCGCGTTGCCGATGATCCCCATGAGATGGGAGAAGAATGGCTTGCCGTCGCGGGCCCAGTCGCCGGCGGGCAGCGCGATCCCGTCATGGGGCGCGCTGCGAGCCTGGATGCGGGTGAAGATGTTCTGATATTCGATACTGTTCATACGAACCTCCCCGCTTAGCGCCAGATCGGCAGGTTGAGCCACCAGCCCCACCATTCGGGCCAACCGCGCGTCCAGAACGGACCGCTGATCACGATGCAGACCGCGCTCCAGAAGCCGGCGTTCAGCGCCAGCACAAGGCCGACGCGATGGATGCCGAGCGTGCCGACCGAATAGCCGATCGCGTCGCGGAAGAACGTATCCTCGTGTTCGGGCGTCTTCACGACCTCACCGGGCTTTGGATTGGTCGCCGACAGGATCAGCGAGCCGTGCAGCGCGAGCGCCAAGCACGTGGTGAAGAAGAACGTGACCGCCAGCATATGCGCCGGGTTGTAGTGAAAATGCAGATACTGGTAGCCGGTATTCGAGACCCAATCGAGGTGCGAGATGATGCCGTAGGGGAAGCCGTAGCCCCACGCCCCCATCAGGATCGGTCGGATCACGACCAGCGTGACATACGCGAAGATCGCCACCGAGAAGGCGAATGGGACGTGATATCCGATACCGAGTTTCCGGCAAATCTCCACTTCGCGCAGCGCCCAGGAGCCGAAAGCCCCGATCGCGCAGACGGTGATGATCTGCCAGAAGCCCCCCTCCTTCAACGGCGCCAGACCGAGGCCATAGCTAAGGTCGGGCGGCGCGATGTTGATCTGCCAGGGATTCCAGGTCGGCCCGTCGGCCGCCGCGACGAAGATGAGCATCGTGCCGACGAGCGAGAAGAATATCGTCGTCACCCCGAAGAACCCGACGTAGAACGGTCCGACCCAAAAGTCGAACAGATCGCCGCCGATCAGCGTGCCTCCTCGGACTCTGTATTTGCGCTCGAAACTGAGCATCGCCATCGTCGCGTCCTCCTCGTATCCGGCCTAGCTTATCCGCCGGGGCCTTTCCGGCGGGCGGGATCGGACGGAACGAAAGCCTGCGCTTTCGCCCCGTCCGCGCCCGCAGGCGGTATGATCCGCCTTCAGGTCAGCAGGAACATCGATTGTTCCACCAGAGCGGCGGCCGCTTTGCGCGGACCTTCGATCCAGTTGAAACGATCGGTGCTCAGCAAGATGAAGTGAATCACGATCGCAAGACTGAACAGGAACACGGCCGTCGCGACGAGCGCACGGCGCGGGTCGAACAGCTTCCAAACACGCCACATTGCAGCCTCCTTTTACGCCACGAACGGCGCGATGAGTGTGCTGGCCGTCGTGACGCCCTGCTCGAGCATCGCGTAGCCCTTCGGGCCGGGCAGCCAGGGCCGCCACATCCACGCGAGAACGTGAGCGATGACGGCGATAATCGTGAAGATGACGAAACCCTGTACGAAGTAGCTGTGGAATTCCTGGGCTTCGTCGTTTGACAACCCCGAGAGGCTGCCTTGCTTGTCTCCTGCCATGGAGATCGACTCCTCTAGCTGGCCTTGCGGCCGTTACCGCGCACCCCCCGCGCGGCAGGGAATGCGGCGCGCGGCCAATCGACTGGCACGCCGCATTTCGAGTACCGACCGGAGCCGGGATTCGTTCGCGAACGGATGGCGCGCGATTTGCGCATCGTCATGCCGCCCCCGCCAACGCGCGCGCGAGATGCGCGCGCGTGACTTTCCGCTCGCCGTCGAGTAGCGCTTCGCGCTCGGCGCGATCACGCAGCCGCTTGGCCGCAGAGATACGCACCAGAAACGGTTCGCTTTCGACATGCTTATCGAGCTCGGCCTGCGCCGCTTCGTCCCAGGAATCGGGTGGTAGCGCGCCGACCTTCGCGGGCGTGCGCTCGACTTTGTCGAGTTCCGTGCCCAGCGGTAGAATGTGGAACAGCGCGTCGAAAAGCGCGTTGCAATACTCCTGTACGATATAGACGGCGCCCGCATAGCCCATGAACGGCGTGCCCGTCGCGCGCCGGATGACGGCACCGGGGAACGATGCGGGGATATAGGTGCAGCGGGCTCCCACTTCGGCCGCGTACATGCGTTCGTTGAATGACCCGAATAGCACCAGCGGCGGCGATTTGCGGATTGTCTCGCGAATCTTTTCGTTGTCGGGCTTCGCGCCCGCCGTGCGCTCGAAGGCGAAGCTGCACGGCACACCCAGCTCGTCCTGAAGGAAGCGTTTCAGGCCGCGCGCGTAGGTCGACGTCGCCGACACGCCGAACGAAGCGGTGCCGAAGAAATCCTGCGTGACCGAACGCCACAAATCCCAGATCGCCTTAAGCGTCGTGTGCTTCTCGCGCTCGATGAATGGCTCGGGATCGATGCCGACGACTTCGCCCAGCTTGCGCAAGAAATTCGTCGTCGCGAACACGCCGATCGGCGCCATCAGATAGGGACGTTCCAGCGCCTCGCAGAGTTTGCGGCCGAACTCGTGATACATGCAGATGTTCGCATCAGCATCGGGCAAGCGCTTCACGTCGTCGATATGCGCCCCCAGCGGGAAGGTCATATTGACCTCACAGCCGATCCCCTCGACGAGGCGGCGAATCTCGGCGAGATCAGACGGCATATTGAACGTGCCGTAGGCAGGGCCGATGATGTTGACGCGAGGCTTGACGCCCGGCGCGCGCGCGGCTTGCGGGCGCGGCTTGATGCGTTTGAGCCCGAATTCCTGCCACAACCAGAACATCGCCCGATCGGCGGTCTGCCACTGGTCTTCGTCGATCGTGCGCGGAATGAAGCGCAGAATGTTCGAACCTTCCGGCGTCACGCCGCCGCCGATCATCTCGGCGATGGAGCCTGTGACGACGACCGCCGGCAATTCGGTGTCTTGCGTCGCACTTGCCCGGCGCATCGCGCCCTCGGTGCCGTCCATCGACAGCGATTCCTCGTTGAGACCCGTGACGACGACGGGAAGCTCGTGCGGCGGCAAGCCATCGGTGTAATGAAGCACCGCCGTCACCGGCAGATTCTCGCAGCCGACCGGCCCGTCGATCACGCAGCGCAAGCCGCGCACCGCGGTGAAAACGTAGACGGCGCCCCAGTAGCCGCCCGCCCGATCATGGTCGAGGACAAGCATGGCTAGACCTCCCCCGTCGGCGCTTCGGCTTTGGCTTTGGCGGCGCGCGCCTTACGCAAGCGGTCGCGCGCGCCCGGCGGCTCCATCGGCACCCCGTTAAAGCCATAGCCCGCCGCGGTTCCTTTACCGACGCCTTCGAAGAAAGAAATCATTCGGCGAAAGCGCTCCGCGCCCCGCGTCTGACCGGCGACAATACCTGCGAGCGACCCGGCGCCCGGCGCGCCGAACAACGGCCGCGCCGAAACCATATTGGTGAAGTAGAGCGCGGGAATGCCGAGTTCCTTTGCCTTCTGCACCAATGGCGTCGTTCCGACGGCAAGGTCGGGCTTGACATCGAGCATCGCTGCCATGTCTTGTTCGAGCGACGCGCGATACTGCACATAGGTTCCGCGCGATTCGAGCCATTCCCGGTCGGCGTCGCTCCATGAAGTGCGCGGGCACGCCGTGCCGACATAGGGCACTTCCGCGCCCGCTTCGACGAGCAAGCGCGCGACCAGCAATTCGGACCCCTCGTAACCAGACAACGTGATACGCGCCTTGATCGGGCACGCGGCCATGACCGCGCCGATGGCACCTTGCGCCTGGACCTTCGCCGCGTCGATTTTGGCCGACGCGACGTTCGCCGCCTTGCCGATCCCATCGAGCCAGGCGAGAGTTCCGTCGAGCCCGACGGGGCCCGAGCCGACGATCGGGCGGCCAGCCGCTTGGAACTCGCGCACGCTGGCGGTGTAGAACGGATGAAGCGCGCCGATCGCGACGCTGTCGAGTGCGGCGTAAAGGTCGCGCCACTCGCGCGTCGGTACAGAGGGCCCGAGCCCGAGTCCCATCGGGGCGAGCATCTGGCCGATGCCGATCGGATCGGCGGGGAAAAGCTCGCCCAGCAGGGCTACTTTCGGCCGGTCGTCGGCAACGCCGCGCGGACGTTGGACGGGGCCCGCTTCGGCCTCGAGGCGCGCGTATTTTAGCATCGCTCCGGCCAGGACGTCCTTCGCTTCCGCATGCGTGGGCACGCCGAAGCCGGGCACGTCGATACCGATGATGCGCACGCCTTCGATCTGCTTGGGCAAAAGCTCGAGCGGCACGCCGGATGCCGTCGGCACACAAAGATTGATCACGACGACCGCGTCGTAGTCGTCGGGCTTTGCGATTTTGAACACTGCGTCGCGGATGTCCTCGTACAACTGCCCGCGCACAAGGCTCTCTGAATTGAATGGGACGTAGCCGACGCTGCGGCGCGCGCCGTAGAAATGCGACGTGAAGGTCAGACCGTAGACGCAGCAAGCCGAACCCGACAAGATCGTTGCCGTCCGGCGCATGCGCAGACCGACGCGAAGGGATCCGAAGGCCGGACACATCGACTGCGGCTGGTCGTGGGGTCCGCGCGGATAGTCGGCCATCAGCTTGGCCATCGCATCGCTCTTGCCCGCGGCCTTGGCGGCTTCCAACATCGTCTCGCGACCGCCATGGCAGCCAGCGGCGGCGAGCGGCGGCGATGCCGGGATCGTGCGGGAGTCATCCATCGATCAGGCGCCTTCGTAGACGACTTCGAGAGACGGCCTCTCGGTGAGCCCGGTCGCGCACATGTCCTCCATCGACGCAGGCTGAAGCACGTAGCCGCGGCCGACCGCGTCGCCCTTGAACAAGCCGAGCAGCTCGTCCTGCGACAAGGGGGCCGGACGCAGCGGCGGCGCGGTCGCGACTTCCAGACCCAGCGTCTCGAACAGCGACGCCCAGCGCCCGCCGGGCGTGCCGACGATCTCGTAATTGGCGCTCTTGCGGCGGATATCCTCGTCGGCCGGAATCGCCGAGAGAACCGGAATGCCGACCTTCGCGGCGAAGGCTTGCGCTTCGCCCGTGCCGTCGTCCTTATTGATCACCATGCCAGCGACGCCGACATTGCCGCCCAGCTTGCGGAAGTACTCGACCGCCGAGCAAACGTTGTTCGCGACGTAAAGCGACTGCAGATCGTTCGAGCCAACGACGATAACCTTCTGGCACATGTCGCGGGCAATCGGCAGACCGAAGCCGCCGCAGACCACGTCGCCCAGAAAATCGAGCAGTACGTAGTCGAATCCCCATTGATGGAACCCGAGTTTCTCGAGCAACTCGAAGCCGTGGATAATCCCACGACCGCCGCAGCCGCGCCCGACCTCGGGCCCGCCCAGTTCCATCGCGAACACGCCGTCGCGCTTGAAGCAAACGTCACCGATTGCCACTTGCTCGCCCGCGGATTTTTTGCGCGCTGAGGTTTCGATGATCGTCGGACAGGACTTACCGCCGAACAACAACGACGTCGTATCGCTCTTCGGATCGCAGCCGATCAGCAACACGCGCTTGCCCTGTTGCGCCATCATGTAGGAGAGATTCGCGAGCGTGAAGCTCTTGCCGATGCCGCCCTTGCCGTAGATCGCGATGATCTGCGTCGCTTTCGTGACGGGGGCCGTCGTTACCGGGTCGGGCGGCGTCGCCGCCTCGGCGCGCAGGCGTTCGGTCATAACGTCCGTCATTGTTGGCCCCTCCAGTCGAGGATCATCTTTAGGCATTCCGGATCGGTGAAGGCCGTCCGGTAGGCGTCGGGCGCGCGCTGGGCCGCCGCGACATGCGTGATCAAGTTTTCGAGCGACAAGCGCCCATCGGCGATACGGTCGCGTACTGCATCGAGATCCGGTTCGGTCCACTCCGCTGCGATGCGCAAGCGCGCCTCGCGCATGAAGGCCGGCGGGAAGGCGAATGCGATCGGCGCCGCATAAAAGCCGGCGAGCACGATTTCTCCCCCCGGCGACAGACGCGAGATCAGCGTGTCGAGCAAACCCGCGTCACCGCTAACGTCGTAGATCGACGCGTAGCTGCGGCAGGAATCCTCGGTCGGGTCGATAGCGCGATAGCCTTGCGCGCCCGCCCGGCGGCCCGCGTCCGTTTCCCAAACGACCGGCGGCGCGCCACCGTCGGCGCAAGCCAAACGCGCGAGCAAACGACCGAGCACGCCATGACCGATGATGAGATCGGGCCGGCGCGCGCCGGGCGCCGCCAACGCGTGATACGCAGTCGCGGCCAACGCCATCAACACGCCGCGTTCGGCCAGTTCCTCGTCGATCGAATGGGCACGCCTTTGCGGCACGACCAATCGGCGCGCGGCGCCACCGAACAAGCCCCGGATGGGTCCGAAGCATTTCGCGCCCGGCACGAATACGCGATCGCCGACGCGTCGCCCGGCTTGCCTGCCGGCGGAAACCACGCGCCCGACCGATTCGTAGCCGGGGATCAGCGGGTAGCCCATGCCTGGAAATTGCGGCATGCGCCCCGCCCAAAGCAGGCGCTCCGTGCCGGTGCTTATGCCGCTCCACTCGACATCCACGACGACGTCGTCGTCGCCGGGCGGCGTCAATTCGACGCGACCCAAGCGCAACGCCTTCGGCTCTTCGAGCAGGACAGCTAGGGTTTCCATTCGCCTCGTATCGCCTCTTTTGTTTTTGCGTCCGAAGTTCTCGGGCGCGATCGCGGCGCGTCTAAGCCCCTTTTGGAGGCAATCGTCATTTTAAGGTGACGTTTTAATATGTCAATTTATCTTTACACTCGGCGTGCGGCGGTCGCGCTCAGCACGCCGACCTGCAGCGGTAGCGCAGTCGGGTGACAGCGCGGATTCTCGAAGCCCGCTTGCGTCATCAGAGCCGAAATCTCGTCGGCGCGGCGCGCGCGCCCTTGGCCCATCGCCAGGAAATAAAAGCCAAAATAGGCGGCCCCCACCGTTTCGGCCGACGCGGCATCGGCCATCGGCTCGCCGACCAGGACGGTCCCGCCTTGCGGCAGCGCATCGCGGATTTTCCGTAACAGCGCTAGCGCGACATCGTCGTCGTGGTCGTGCAACACGCGCACGAGCGTCACGACATCCGCGCCAAACGGCAAGGACTCGCGACGAAAATCCACGCCAAAGACCCGAATCCGCGCGGCAAGCGCGAGGCGCGATAGATTGCGCTCGGCGCGTTCGGCCACCGGCGGTAAATCGACCAAGCTAAGCGACAACGCCGGACAACGCGCGGCGACCGCTGCGACGAATGCGCCTTCACCGCCGCCGACATCCATCAAATGCCGATGGCGCTGGAACGGATACGCGTCGAGGATTTCGTTCGCGACCAGTTCAATCGATCCGGACATCAGACGCGAGTAGTCGGCGGCGGCATCCATATCCGGCGTTTGTCCGCCTGCGTATCGCCAGAATGCACCGAGTTCGCCGGTCCGCGCCGGGTCGCGCAGCAATGCGATCGGATCGGCTAGATCGCGATAGAACATCGCGTGATGTTCGATCATCGCACGGATCGCGGCATCGTTTTGGATGATGGCGCCGCGCGGTCCCAATACGTAACGCCCGTCACGGAGTTGCTCGGCAAGGCCGAGCACGCGCGCGGCTTCGCAAAGCCGGACGACGCTGGAATTCGGCAGACCGGTCGCGAACGCGACATCGGCGACGGAACGCGGTCCGCGCGCGAGCAGATCGAGCACCCCCGTGCGAAGCGCCGCATAAAGGATCTGCGAGTAGACGAAGCCCGCGCACAGGTCGAAGACGGCTTTCGCCTCGCGCCGCGCGATCGTTCGCGTCGGCAGGAAGCGTGCGGCCATCCGCCGGAAGCGCGCATCGCCGAGCAACGTATTGCGCCAGTGGCGCCACAATCCCGAAGAGCGGGTCCCGCCGGTTGCCGCGTCGATCGTCATGGCGGCGATGCCAGGCCGGTCACGCCGCGTGTAGCGCGACTTCGACGGGCAACAGCTTCCGCGTGCGTTCGGCGATATGGGCGCGCAGCGGCACCTGCCCCGGACAGCCGGGCACAGAAGCGATCGCCTCGGCCGTCAAGTCGCGAAAATGGTCGAGGGCGCCCCGCAGACCGAGTTCAGCGACGGCGTTTGGCCGGCCCAGGACCGCATCGCGGCCGACTGGCTTGCCGGCCGCCGCCGTCTTGCCGATTGCGTCGAGAACGTCGTCGGCAATCTGGAAAGCTTCGCCCAAGCGCTCGCCGAGCGTACGCCAAGCCGAACCGTCGCCGCCGGATGCTTGCGCCCCGGCGACCGTCGCCGCCGCGAACAATGCGCCGGTTTTGGCCTGCTGATAGGCGGCCAGGGAAATCGCGGGCTCGCTTTCCCAGGCTTGTCCCGCGACGATGCCGTTGGGAGCACCGATCGCCCGCGCGACCGTCAGCAAAATGGGCGCGAGCAGAGCCGGTTTTGATGCACCCGCCGCCGCGACCGATTCGAACGCAAGAACGATCATCCCGTCGCCCGCGAGAACGGCCAACGGTTCGCCGAAAGCGCGATGCACCGATGGCTTGCCGCGCCGCAGGTCGGCGTCGTCGAAGCACGGCAAATCGTCGTGGACGAGCGACGCGCAATGCAACAGCTCGATCGCCGCTGCCGTCGCATCGGCCATCGCAGGGTCGGCATCGCCGCAGGCTTGCGCGACGGCGAGGCAAAGCTGCGGCCGGATTCTGGCGCCGCCGGGGAAAACGGCGTGACGTATCGCCGCCAGCAGGCGCGGCGGCGCCCCTGGACCCTGGGTGCGTTGGAGGGCGCTTTCCAGCGCCTTTTCGATGCGATCGGTCGACGAAGCGGCGGTGACGGCCATGGAGGTTTCCTTTTCGGCGTCGGCGCTGTCTTCTTTTATGACGCTCCAGAGTGTCATGCTATATTGACACTCAAGTCAACCCAATCCGTGGCGGCGGGAGGCGTTTTTGGCAGAATTCCGTGTCGTGGTAGTCGGGGCGGGAATGGGGGGGCTTGCCGCCGCCGCCGAAATTGCGGCCGCCGGATGCGCCGTAACCGTCCTGGAGCGCGCCGCCGCCCCAGGCGGGAAAATGCGGATGACCGACTCCGCCGCCGGTCCCGTCGACGCCGGACCGACGGTTTTGACCCTGCGCGGCGTGTTCGACGCGCTGTTCTCGGCCGCCGGCGGCAACTTCGCGACCGCGGTGCGATTGAGCCCGCTCGCGACGTTGGCTCGCCACGCCTGGGATAGCGGCCCGATTCTCGATCTATTCGCGGATCGCGCGCGCAGCGCTGATGCGATCGGAGCATTTGCGGGCGCCGCGGCAGCGCGCGGCTATCTCGAGTTTTGCGCGCGCACCAAAATCGTCTTCGACGCGCTCGACGCGCCTTTCATGCGGGCCCCATTGCCCACGCCATGGCGATTGACGCGCGATCTTGGCGTTTCGGGCGCCGCGCAGCTTCTTTTCTCGGGTTCGCCATTCGGCACACTATGGGGGGCGTTGGGCAAGCATTTCGCCGACGCGCGATTGCGCCAGCTCTTCGCGCGTTATTCGACATATGTCGGCGCCTCGCCTTTCGCCTGCCCCGCCACGCTGATGCTGATCGCGCATGTCGAGCAGGAAGGTGTGTGGAGCGTCGAAGGCGGCATGCATGCGCTCGCGCGCGCGGTCGCCGATCTCGCCGCCGCGCGCGGCGCGCGCTTCGTCTATGGCGCCGATGCCGCAAGGATCGAGACGATCGGCGATGCCGTCGCTGGCGTCACGCTACGCGACGGGCGGCGCTTCGCCGCCGATGCGATCGTGTTCAACGGCGACGCCGCCGCCCTCGCAACCGGAAAGCTCGGCGAAGCGGCACGGCGCGCAGTGCCCGGAATCCATCGCAGGCAACGCTCGTTATCCGCCTTTGTATGGACGCTGAGTGCCGCCCCCGGCCGTTTCCCATTCCGACGGCACAATGTCTTCTTCTCGCGCGACTACCGCGCGGAGTTCGCGGATATCTTCGCGCGCGGGCGCCCGCCCGCCGACCCGACCGTCTATGTCTGCGCGCAGGACCGCGGCGACGATGACATCGACTCGCGCGCGCCCGAGCGTTTCCTGGTGCTCGCCAATGCGCCCGCCGACGGCGACGGCCCGGTCGGCGATCCGCAAACGATCCCGCGCGCGCGCGCGGCGGTCGAGGAGGTTTTATCGAGATGTTCCGCTTCGATCGATCTGACGGCGCCGGGCGCAGTGTTGACGGCGCCCCGGGATTTCGAACGCTTGTTCCCGGCGACGGGGGGAGCACTCTACGGCCAGGCCTCGCACGGATGGATGGCGTCGTTCAATCGCCCTGCGGCCGCCACGCGAATCGCGGGCTTGTTCCTGGCGGGGGGCAGCGCGCATCCGGGGGCGGGCGTGCCGATGGCGACGCTGTCGGGACGCTTGGCGGCGGCGGCGGCTTTGGCGCGCCGCGCTTCGATATCGAAGTTCAGCGTAACGGTTACGCGTGGTGGTATGCCGACGGCTGGAGCGCCGACGGGCGCCACGGCATCACGCTAATCGCCTTTATCGGCAGCGTCTTCTCGCCCTACTACGCGCGGGCGCGCGCCAAGGGTCCGGCCATTCCGGAAGACCACGTGGCGCTGAACGTGGCACTCTACGGCCGATCGCACCGCCGCTGGACGATGACCGAACGTAGCCAGCGCGCGCTGTCGCGCGACGCCACGCAACTGCAGATCGGGCCCAGCGCCGTGCGCCGCGACGGCGACGGGTTGGTTTTCGACATCGACGAGATCGGAATGCCCGTGCCACGGCGCGTGTATGGTACCGTGCGCGTGCGACCGAAGATCCCGGCCGGTCCGACCTTCGCGCTGGATGCCGAAGGCGCGCATCGCTGGCAGCCATTGGCGCCGCTTGCCGAGATCGAGGTCGACTTGCCGCTGCCGGGACTGCGCTGGCGCGGCGAAGGCTATCTCGACACGAATATGGGCGATGCGCCCCTGGAAACCGCGTTCAAGCAATGGCACTGGGCGCGTGCGGCGGCGGCGGATGGTGCCAGGATCGTCTATTCGGTCGAGAGACGCGACGGCACGCGCCACGCCATCGCCGCCGTGTTCGACGGCGGGGGCATGCAACGCTTTTCCCCGCCGCCCGAAACGGCCCTCGCACGCACGTGGTGGGGAATCGCGCGACCGGCTTGCGCCGATCCGGGCACGAATGCGCGCGTTATGGAAACGCTCGAGGATACGCCTTTTTACGCGCGCTCGACGATCGACAGCACGTGGAATGGCACGCGTGTAAGCGCCATGCACGAATCGCTGTCACTCGATCGTTTCGCGTCGCACTGGGTGCGCGCGTTGCTGCCGTTCCGGATGCCCCGCATCTCGGGCTAGCGCTTCTCGCGTTCGGCCGCGCGGCGCTGGCGTTCGCGGCGCAAATCGAGCATCTGATGGATGCCGAACCCGAGCGCCAGCGCCAACACGAAAACGACTTCGACCAGTCCCGCCCAGCTCGATCCATCGTCCATCGTCAGCCGCCTTCGCGGCCGAGTTGCTCGCGCCGCTGCAGTATCTCGCAAAGCTCGACCATACGCGCCGCGCGCGCCTCGATCCGCCACCACGCGATCCGCGTCTCGACCCGCGCGGCCGGGACAGATGCCGCCGCGTCGACGAGAAAAGCGATCGCATCCATCGGCGCCGCGTTGCGAAGCCTCATGTCGGCGGCGTCGCTGGCAGCAGCGCGCAACAACGCTCCGGCTTTGCGCGCGGGAGACACCACCGCACGGGTGCGGACGGAGTCGTATTCGCGCCGTGCGACCTCGCGGCCGATCTCGGCATAGAGTGCCGCCGCAGCGGCGATTGCGGGCCGGCAGCCGGCGGGCAGCGCCGAAATCCCCGATCGGCCGCGCGCATAGATTGCTTCGGCTTCGATCAACAAACGCCTGACGACCGACGCGAGACGCGCATCGGCGACGGGGCGCGCCAGGAACGCGTCGGGATCGAGCCCCGCGTCGCGCATCCAATCAAGCGGCAGATAGATCCGGCCCATCGCCGCGTCTTCGCCGACGTCGCGCGCGATGTTCGTGAGCTGCATGGCGAGGCCCAATTCGGCCGCGCGCGCGAAGGCCGTGCGATCGCGTATCCCCATTATCGCCGCCATCATAACGCCGACGGTGCCGGCAACTCGGGCGGCGTAGTCGCAAAGCGCGCCGAGATCGGCGTAGCGCCGGCGTTCGGTGTCCCATTCGAAGCCCTCCACCAGCGCTTCGGGCAGTGCGCGCGGAATGGCGAACCGCTTCACAGTCTCGGCGAAGCAGCGATCGGCGGCGCCGTCCAACGGCTCGCCGTCGTATATGCGCCGCAGCCGCCGGCGCACGTCGTCGAGCGCGCGCTTGGGCTCCGTCGAATGATCGATAGAGTCGTCGACCGCGCGGCAGAACGCGTAAAGCGCCGTCGCGGGTCGGCATACTCTGCCGGGAAGGATCAGCGAAGCGGCGAAAAACGTCTTCGACCCGCCGCGCAGCGCGCCGCGGCAGGCGTCGACATCGGCGGCGAAGCTCGCCTCAGCGCCGACGTTACGCGTGCGCATCGGTCGGACGGCTACGGTTGGACGGAGGATGCTTCACCATGCGCTATCTTTTCTCCCTGACGCATCGTAAACCCATTGGACGTATTTTCCGACGAAAAACGACAAGCTAAGTTGACACATCGAGCATCAGGAGGCGAAATGGTGGCCTCTCGCAAGCGCGAATGGGAACGCCGGGCGAAGGACTGGCCGAACCGCGAAGCCAGCCGTTTCGTGGCAGCGGGCGGTATCGAGTGGCACGCCCAGATCATGGGCGCTGGACCTTGGATGCTGCTCGTGCACGGCACCGGCGCCTCGACGCACTCGTTTCGCGACCTTGCCCCGGCGCTGGCTCGCGACTTCCGTGTGCTCGCGCTCGACCTGCCCGGCCACGGGTTCACCGGCACGCCAGCGAACGGCCTGATGTCGTTGCCCGGGTTCGCTGAACTGGTGGGGGCCGCCTGCCGCGCGTTCGATGCGACGCCCGCAATCGCGGTCGGCCATTCGGCGGGCGCGGCGGTCGTCGCGCGGATGGCCCTGGACGGCGCGATTGCGCCGCGTGGCATCGCAGCATTGAATGGCGCGCTGCTGCCGCTGCGCGCGCCAGGGTCCGCATTCTTCAAGCCGGTCGCCAAACTGCTTGCCGCGTTGCCGATGGTGCCCGCGATCGCCGCATGGCGCAGCGAAGCGCCTGGCCGGGTCGAGCGGTTACTGGCAAGCACCGGATCGCGGATCGACGCGGCAGGCTTGCGCGGCTATCGTCGGCTTTTCGCCGACGCCGATCACGTCGGCGCGACGCTGGCGATGATGGCGAATTGGGACGTCGCGGCTCTGGCGCGCGAGTTGCCGCGCCTCGCGGTTCCTCTCGCCTTGGTGATCGGTGCCCAGGACCGTACGATCCCACCCGCCGAGCAACGCTGCGTCGCCGACCTCGTATCCCGGGCGACGATCGACATGCAGCCGGGTCTGGGCCATCTCGCCCATGAGGAGGATCCCAACGGGACAGCCGCGATCCTGCGGTCGCGCTTCGATTCATGGTGCCGCGATACGTCTTGAACCCGCGTGGTCAGATCGCGAAGCGCCGGTCGATGGCACGACGATGCCAAACGATAATCCCCAAACCCACCGCCAGCGGAACCGCCCACATGAATGGATTGAGGGCGAGATCCGGCAAAATGCGGACCGACCCGAAGGCCATGAACGCGGTGTAAACCGAAATGCCCGCGCCAACGAGCGCCTTAACGTGCTCCTTGAGCCACGCGCTGGGACCCGGATCACGCGAAAGTATGAACCAAAGATTCGTTCCCGCCGTCGCGAGACCGACGACGCCGATCCCGACGATCAGCGGGTTCTGCAATACCCAGCTTTGCCAGACGCACGCCAGCGATGCGGGAATCAGCGCGGCTTGCAGCAGCAGATTTAACGGCGTGCGGTTGGCGGCGTGCCGGCGTTTATTGCGAATGGCCAGCCAGCCATACCAAGCGAGATTGACGGTCAAGAGCCCCGCAGCCAGCATCATCCAGCCGAAAACGCCGCGTATGAAGGCGCCGTCGAACACGTCGACCAAGTGCGGATGCGTCTCGAAAGGACCGAACAGCGTCATCGTCCCCATCGCCATCGCGAAGCATCCCGTCGCGAACAACGCGAACGCGAAAATGCGGCCCCATTTAGCATGGGCGGCACCGCCTTTGCGGCCCAGCACGGGCACCCAGAACGCCACGGCGCCGGTGATCCCCGTCGCGATGTGGGCGGCGATTAGAACCTCGAACAGGAAATAGGTCATCCGGCCCGCTCCCGAACTGACAGTCGCACTTGACACTCTAACTGTAAAGAGTGTCTACTTTTGGCGCGGCGGTTACCGCCGAACTTGGCGCCGCCCAAGAACCGACAGGGCGCACATGGCAACGACCGCATTCGTCGCGACAGCGCGCGAAACGCGAGACGATCCGCTGGAAAAACCCGTCGCGCCGCGCCCCACGCCGCTTCCCGCACTTCTTGCGCTGCTTCGCTGCGTGCTGCGCGGCGATGGGGATCTTCTCTCGCTGCTGCCGAAAGCCGCCTACAGCGCGGAGATCGGACCGCTCGGTTATTCGCGCCGCTCCACGATCGTGGTCAACCGTCCCGATCTCGTGCGCGAGGTTTTGGCCGATCCGCAGGGGGTGCTGCCAAAAAGCGACTTGATGGTGAATGCCCTGGCGCCGCTGATCGGAGATTCGATCTTCGTGTCCTCCGGGGACACGTGGCGGCGCCAGCGGGCGATGATCGATCCCGCCCTGACGATGATGCGGATCAATCGCGCGTTTCCCGCGATGGAAGCCGCCGCCGAAGCCGCCGAAGCGACCCTGGCCGCGCGCGCGCGCGACGGCCAGCCGTTCTCGCTCGATTTGGCGATGAGCCACGTCACGGCCGACGTCATCTGTCGTACCGTCTTTTCGACCGGTCTGGAATCGCGGGTCGCGCACGAGGTCTTCGACGCGTTCATCGCATTCGAACGCAGCGTCGCGCAGGTCGAGATCCGTCGCCTGATCTTCGACCGCGCCTGGAAGCCGGTGCCGCAGAAGACCCACGTGCTCGCGGCCTGCCGTCTCATCCGCAGTCATCTCGGCGCGCTTGTCGACACGCATTTGGACGAAGGCGCGGCCGAGTTCGACGACATCGCCGCTGCCATCGCGGCCGCGCGCGACGACGGCGGCACGGCTTTCACACGAGAGGAACTCGTCGACCAGCTGGGCGTCCTGTTCCTCGCCGGTCACGAAACCAGCGCCAGTGCCCTGACATGGGCTTTCTATTTGCTGGCCACACGGCCCGCTGCGGTCGCGAGACTGCGTGCGGAGGTCGACGCAGTGGCCGGCGACGGCCCGATCCGCTTCGAGCACACACGCCAGCTCCCTTTCGTCCGCAACGTCTTCAGAGAAACGCTGCGGCTTTATCCGCCGATCACATTCTTGCCGCGGGTGGCGAACGAGGCGATGCGGATTGGCGGCCGGTCCGTGAAGAAGGGCGCGCTGGTCATCGTTGCGCCGTGGTTGCTGCATCGCCACCGGCGTTACTGGCGCGATCCAGATGTTTTCGATCCAGACCGCTTCCAGCCCGCACGCGAAAGTGAGATTACGCCCGGCGCCTACATCCCCTTCGGCGTCGGCCCGCGAGTTTGCGCGGGCGCCGGATTCGCGCAGGTCGAGGCAGTTTTGCTGATCGCGCGACTTTTCCGGCGCTTCGACTTCCATGTCGAAGCGCCCGAGACGGTCCGGCCGGCGGCACGACTGACCACCCGGCCCGCCAAACAAGTGATCTGCCGCGCGAGCGCCCGCCGATGACGGGTAACGTCCTGCTCACGCTGGGCCGATTGCCGAAGGCGCTCGACCTCGCGCGCGGCTTTGCGGATATCGGCTGGCGCGTTTTCGTCGCCGAGCCATTCAAATGGCACTTGGCCGGCGCGTCGCGCGCGGTGGCGCGGAGCTTCCGCGTGGCCGCACCCGCATCGGAGCCGGCGCGCTACCTCGACGACCTCTTGAGGATCGTGGAGGCGGAGCGCATCGATCTCGTCCTATCGGTCTCGGAGGAAACGCCGCATGTCGCGCATTTGCGCGGCCGCCTGCCCGCCACCGCTTCGCGGTTCACGATGCCACCTGACGCGATACTTCGCCTTCACGACAAGCACGGCTTCGCGCGGCGCGCCGCCGTTTGGGGGCTCGGTGCGCCGGAAACCCACGCGCTGGGCGAACCCGCGGCCGAGGCCCTGGCCAGGCAGGGCTCGGTCGTCGTCAAGCCCGTCCATTCGTGCTCGGGCCGCGGCGTTCGTATTCTGCCAGCGGGCGCCGATTTGCCGCCACCTGACCCGGAATCACCCGCGATCGTGCAGCGTTTCATCGCTGGCGCCGAGTTCAGCTCTTGTTCGATCGCGCATGACGGACGGATATCGTCGACCGTCGTTTACCGTGCCGCACAGAAATCCGGCTCGGTCGCTGTCGCGTTCGAGCGCGTCGCCCACCCCGCGATCGAAGACTGGATCCGGCGGTTCGTCGCGGCCGAGCGCTGGACCGGCTTCATCGCCTTCGACATCGTCGTCGACGATGCTGGCAGGCCGTGGGGTATCGAGTGCAATCCGCGCGCCACCAGCGGCCTGCATTTTTGGCGCCGAGTGGACCTCGCCCGTGCCGTGCTCGACCCGGCCTACGTGCCGCGCTACCGGCCCGAGACTCGGCTGCAGCAGTTCTATCCAGCGCTGACCGAGACGCAGATGTCGCTGTTCCGGGGCGGGCCGGTTGGCGCCAATCTGCGCCGCCTGCTAACCACAAGGGACGTCAGCTGGGAATGGCGCGATCCGGTGCCATTCCTGACCATGACCGCGACATCCTGGCCCATCATCCGGATGGCTATGGCGCGCGGTGTACCGTTCGGCGAAGTGGCGACCCTCGATGTCGGCTGGTACGACGCGCGTGCAGCCGCCGTCGCGCCCGCAACTCTCCAATCCATGACAGCCGGATGAACTCCATGTCGAAATTCAACGCAGCGGACGACCGGCGGCCGCACGCCATCGTGATCGGATCGGGCTTCGGCGGTCTCGCCGCCGCCGTGCGCTTGGGCGCACGTGGATGGCGCGTGACGATCCTCGAGAAGCTCGACGCGCCGGGCGGGCGCGCCTACGTCTTCCGTCAAGACGGCTTCACGTTCGATGCGGGCCCCACGATCATCACGGCACCCTATTTGCTCGAGGAGCTTTGGACCCTCGCTGGCCGCAGACTCGACCAGGACGTCGAACTACGCCGTATCGATCCATTCTACCGAATCCGCTTCGATGACGGCGAAACGATGCGCTGTACGGGCGATCTCGATGCGATGCGCGCCGAGGTCAGACGCCTTGCACCCTCCGACGTCGACGGCTTCGATCGCTTCATCCGAGAGAGCGAGCGCATTTTCCGCATCGCATTCACCGAGCTGGCCGACAAGCCATTCCACAGCCTATCGAGCCTTGTGACAGCGGCGCCAGATCTGATCCGGCTGCAGGGGTTCCGGACCGTCTACAAGCGGGTCAGCGACTTCTTCCGCAACGACCGGATGCGCGTGGCGTTCAGCTTCCATCCGTTGCTGATCGGCGGCAATCCGATGGCGACGACGGCATATTACTGCCTGATCGCCCATCTCGAACGCCTGCACGGGGTGCACTACGCCAAAGGCGGTATGGGCTCGCTCGTCCGGGGAGTTCTCGGATTGGCCGAGCGCCTGGGCGGGCGTATCCGATACGGCGCGGAGGTCACGCGGATCGCGGTCGAGGACGGCCGCGCAGTAGGCGTCGAACTCGCCGGCGGCGAAAAGATCGCCGCCGACATCGTCGTGTCGAACGCCGACGCCGCCTGGACGTACGGTAAGCTACTCGCAGAACATCCGCGCCGACGCTGGACAAACCGCAAGATCGCGCGCGCGCGATACTCGATGGGCTTGTTCGTCTGGTATTTCGGAGTCAATCGCCGTTACGACGACGTCTACCACCATACGATGGTACTCGGACCGCGCTACGCGGAATTGCTCGACGACATCTTCGTTCGCAAGGTCCTCACCGACGATTTCAGCCTCTATCTCCACCGGCCGACCGCCACCGATCCGTCCTTAGCCCCTGACGGTTGCGATACGTTCTACGCGCTCGTCCCGGTGCCGCATTTGGGCGGCGGGACCGACTGGACCGCGCACGCCGAAACCTTCCGCCGGAGGGTTCAGGAGCGCTTGGAACGCACGGTCCTCCCAGGATTGGGAAACAACATCGTCACTTCCCGTGTCCTGACGCCACTGGATTTCCGCGACCGTTTGCTGTCTGTCAACGGCGCTGGCTTTGCGATGGAGCCGTCCTTGTTACAAAGCGCATGGTTCCGGCCGCACAACGTAAGCGAGGAAGTGCGCGGACTTTACCTCGTCGGCGCGGGCACCCATCCGGGCGCGGGCGTACCCGGGGTGATCTCCTCTGCCAAGATACTCGATCAAGTCGTACCGCATGGTGCCGCTTGACTTCGCGGTCCTGCGCGAGCGACGCCGGAACCCAATTCTAACGGCGCAAATTGGCGCGTACGGCGCGGTCGATCCGCGCGGCGTCTGCCTGCGGCAACGCCAAATATCCCGCTCCCATAGCGTCGGCCAGATCGCGGGCCGCTTGCGCCGGACGGGCGCCCGTATCTATGAACAAAGCGCCGACCCGATCGGCCCGCAAGCGGCACGCCGATTCTCGCGCCTGCGCGGCGGCGGTCTCGCGTCCGCCCGCCCCGTCGCGCGCGACATTGGCCCGCCCGTCCGACAGCACGACCAGATAGGGCGTGCCGCCCTGGCGGCGGATCGCGCGCGCCAAATCGCCCGCTGCATCGAGCGCGCTCGCCATCGGCGTGCCCCCGCCACCGGGCAAGCCAACCAAAGCGCGTTTGGCGCGTACCAGCGAACGCGTGGGCGCCAAAGCGAGTTCGGCCGTCGTGCCGCGGAAAGCCAGCACCGCGACGCGATCGCGACGCACATAGCAATCGGCAAGCAGCAATTCGACGGCGCCCTTGGCCTCCGCAAGGCGATGTAGCGCCGCCGAGCCCGACGCGTCGATCGCGAAAATCAGGGTCGACGCGGTTCTAGGCTTCGTCCGCCGCAAGCGGAAATCGGATTTTCGAATGCGTATACGAACCCGCGCGCCCCGCCCATCGACGGCGCGCAAGCGTTGCCAGGGCGCCGCCGCGCGCAGCGTAGCGATCAGATCGATCCGCGCATCCCGCCCGCCCGGATCGCCCGCAACGGACCCGATCGGTCTTCCGCGCGCGCCCGACTTGCGTTCCGCACCCGAAGCTCCAACCGTCCCGCCGCGCGTCCCCGTCGACCCGCACGCCAAGCGCGCCAGCAAATCAGGCGGTATGCAAGCGGCAGCGGCATCCAGAACGACATCCGCCAGCGGCTTGTCGGCGTCGATACTCTCGCTTTCGCCGTCGGGCGGCGGCGGTCGCTCCGCTTCGTTCTGCAGCGGCGGTTCCGGCCGCGCTTCGGGAATGCGTGTCGCCCGCGGCGCCAGGACGAGCTCGGCTGCGATGGTCACGTCTTCCGGCGCGACGACGGACGCGCCGCGCAAAGCCGCATGCGCACAAGCCGCGCGCAACGCGAGTATCTCCGCGCGCACGGAGGCGACGCCCAATGCGGCTGCCGTCGCGCACAAAGCTTGGACAGCTTCGCTGTCGATGCCGATGTCCGCCGCCGCGACCGGTTCGTCGGGAAACGCGACGTCTTGGGGGCGCAACGCGCGGAAATCGAGATCGAAGGCGAGACGTTCGCGCAAGCGCGCGTTCAGCGGCGCGTCTTCGTCGCCCGACTCATCCAACGCCACGACGGCGATGCGCGCCGCATCCGACCGTTGCGCGCCTTCGCGCGCGAAATGGACCTGTCCCTCGTCGAGCGCCGCCGCGATCTTCGCCGCCGCCCCTCCCGGCAAGCGTTCCGCCATCGCAAGGACCGCATAGCCGCCATTGGCTTCGGCCAAAACACCGCACCGCACCACCGGACGACCGACCGACAACGTCGCGGTCAGATCGAGTCCGCCGAGCAGGCCGTCGTCGCGAATCTGCGCGGGCACGCGCCGCCAGGGGGCGGTTTCCGCCGACCAGCGCTTGAGAGCGGCAAGCCACACATCGCGCGCGGGCGATGGCGGACCGTGAAGCCGCGCCCCGCCAAGCCCATGCGGATCGATCGAAAGCAGCCGCGCCGCGAGCAGCGCGCGAAACCAATGCGCACTTACGGCGCCGCTCACGCGCCGAATATCTCCGAAAGAGCGCGCTCGACTCGCAGCTCGGCGCCGGTATCGTCCAGCGGGTTGCGCCGCAAGCGATGGCGCAAAGCGGACGGCGCCATCCGGCGGACATGCGCGTCGCCGACATCAGCATCGCCCTCGAAGGCGGCCAATGCCCGCGCGGCGCGGATCAGCGTTATCTCGCCCCGCAAGCCGTCGGTGCCGAGCTTCACGCAAAGCTCGGCGGCCCGGATCAGCGCCGCATCGGAGGCCGCGACGTCGCCGAGGCGCGCGCGCGCGTCGACGATTCGCTTGCGCAGCCTGGCGTCGGCGTTGCGCCAGCGCGCGGCGAAGCCGGCGCGGTCGCGCTCGAACGCGTCGCGGCGTTTGACGACTTCGACTCGCGTCGGCAGATCTGTCGGCGTCCGCACATCCAGCGACAGACCGAAACGGTCCAGCAATTGCGGACGCAACTCGCCCTCCTCCGGATTGCCGGAACCGATCAGCGCGAAGCGCGCAGGGTGACGCACGCTCAAACCTTCGCGCTCGACCACGTTCTCGCCCGACGCCGCGACGTCGATCAGCAGATCGACGAGATGGTCTTCGAGCAGATTGACCTCGTCGATGTAAATGAAGCCGCGATTTGCACGCGCCAGAAGCCCCGGCTCGAACACGGCCTCGCCGCGCGTCAATGCGCGCTCGATATCCAACGCACCGGCGACCCGATCTTCGGTTGCGCCCAGCGGCAGATCGACGACCGGCACCGCAATGCTCCTGGTTTTGGCGCGCGCGGCGCCCGGCTTGGCGCAGGCGGCGCACGCCGCCGCCGGTGACGCTGGATCGCAAGAATAAGGACAGCCTTCGACGGCCTCCATCTTCGGCAAGAGCGCCGCCAAAGCGCGGACCGCCGTCGACTTTCCGGTTCCCCGATCGCCGAAAACCAGCAATCCGCCGATCCCCGGATCGACGGCGAGAAGGCAAAGCGCCTCCTTCATCCTGTCCTGACCGACGATCGCCGAGAACGGGAAGGCCTGCGCCATCGTTTTTCAAATGCTCCCCGGCGCCGCACGGAGGATCCGAGCGCGCCGGGGACATTAGGCCATCGAACTTGCAGAAGTGTCAATTTCATGTGACAGTCAACATATCGTGAGGCGATAAGAACGGGGATCGGATGCGGATACTCCTCGCACGGCCGCGCGGATTTTGCGCCGGTGTGGTTCGCGCGATCGAGATCGTCGAGCGTGCGCTAGACAGGTTTGGCGCGCCGGTCTTTGTCCGCCACGAGATCGTCCATAACCGCCATGTCGTCGACGCGCTCCGCGCCAAAGGCGCCGTTTTCGTCGAGGAGCTCGACGAAGTTCCCCAAGGCGCGGTCGCGATCTTCAGCGCGCACGGCGTCACCTCAGCGGTCGAAACCGAAGCCGCGCGCCGCAATCTCGACGTCATCGACGCGACCTGCCCGCTGGTGAAGAAAGTCCATTTCGAGGGCCAGCGTTACGCGGCGCAAGGCCGCGACGTCGTGCTGATCGGCCACGAAGGTCATCCCGAAGTCGTCGGCACGATCGGCCAGATCCCGGGCCGGGTCCATCTGGTTCGCGGGCCAGCCGACGTCGAAGTGCTGAACGTCACCGACGTGCAGAACGTCGCCTTCGTCAGCCAGACGACGCTGAGCGTCGACGAAACGCGGGATATAGCTTCAGCGTTACGCCAGCGTTTCCCCGCGATCGTCGGGCCGGATACGAAGGATATCTGCTACGCCACGCAAAACCGCCAAGCAGCCGTGCGCGAACTCGCCCGGCGCAGCGATGCGATCGTCGTGATCGGGGCGGCCAATAGCTCGAACTCCAACCGCCTGCGCGAGATCGCGGCGGAGTCCGGCACGCGCAGCGTGCTCCTGGAAGATTCGCGCGCCCTCGACTGGGATTGGTTAGCCGGCGTCGGCACGCTCGGTGTCACCGCCGGCGCCTCTGCGCCCGAACGCCTGGTGACGGAACTGCTTGAAACCATCGCCGCACGCATGCAGGTCCATATCGAAGCGCTCGACGGCATCGAGGAGTCGATCCGCTTCCGCCTGCCCGCCGAAGTGGCCTAAGAGGCGTTACGAAGCGATCAGCGTCGACGGCTCGATCGTCTTGAAGAATCCGTCGACGTTGCGACCGTCGCTCGCCAGCGGAAGGATCAGCCGCACGTAGCGGAACCGCTTTCCTTCGATCGACACATAGTCGCGCCGCGCAAGGCTGGGCTCGCGCGTCGCAGCCGCGCGCGCCAGCCCGGCATAAACTATTTGCGCGTCCACTTCGTTGAAATAGCCGCGCAGATGACGCCCGATCGTCTCGAAATCAGCGCGCTCGCCGACATAGTTGCCGACTATCCGCACCCGCGCATCGCGCCGTTCGGGCAGATAGTCGAGCAGCATCGTGTAGGGGATGACCGCTTCCGGCACGTCTTCGGCAGGCAGAGCCGCCGGCAATTCGCCGTCGCGGCAGGCGCGCCGCCATATTCGTACGCACTCGGCGAGGGCCGGGTACGATCCGAGATCGGCCAGATCGAGATCGCGATGCCGTTCATCCGGGAATTGCGACATGGGGAGCGTATCGTCCATGGGGGACTTGCCTTGCACTTACGGTTCAAGCATCGAAGGTGTGGCGGGCCGGATGCGCCGCCGGCGGCAGCCACTCGAAATCGGCCGGATTGAATTTGCCATAGCGGCGTATCGCCATCGTAGCGACTTTCTCGACACCGAGTGCCGACGCGCCATCGGGCCGCGAAGTCTCGGCGTTCCACATCGCCACCAACGGCTCAACATCCAGAGCGAACGCCCGCAATGACGCCACGATCGGGTTGAGCCGGCGGCGGAACGCAGGCACGGCGCGGCAGGCGGCGCGCAAATCGGCGGCGAGCGTATCGGCGCGCATCGCCAGATCGGAGGCCCAGAGCGCCGGCGCGCGCAACGCGACTGCGCCCGCGCGCGAGGTGTCCGAAACCGACCGCATGCCCAGCTCCGACGCGGCTTTCGCCAGCCCGCCCAACACGCGCTGCGCCGAAACGACGGCCCGGCAGAGCCATTCGACCCTCGCCACATCGCGCGTCAACTCGGCCATCGCGGCGGCGTCGGGGGCCGATCCGACGGCGTTCGCCCGGACGGCACGCTCCAAATCGCGCAGCATGGCCGCCGGATCGTCGCAGCCCGCCGACGGCGACGCGCCCAAGGCGCGCCCGAGCTTCAACGCTGCACGACAAAGATAATGCGCGCGCGGCGTCCAAGACGGCGTCGCGTCGATTGTCTCCGAAGGAATCGGGTCGCCGGGCGCGATCGCCCGGCTGAACCGCAGTGCCGCCTCAATTCGATCCAGCAGACCGAGATCGGGATGATGATCAGGAATTCCGAAATTCGACCCGACTTGGCGCAACGGAAGGGCAGCGCGCACATCACCGAGATCGAAAGTCAATGTCGGCTGCCGGTCCGCATCACGCACAAACTTCACATCCGCGCGCGCCAGGGCCGGATGCATGAAGTCAAAACGCATCGGGACCGCACGTGATGTGGTGGCCGCAAATTTTACGCCGAATTCCTTCGTTTCCATGGCGGGTTGGTTACGTCCTGCCCCCGCCATCGGATCAGTCGATCCGCATGCGCCCCACGGACCGCAGCTCGCCTGCGGCAGCGACAACAACCACGCCTTCCGCCGACGCCGGCGAAACTCCTGTCAAGGCAGCGATATTGACTTGATGCGTCACGACAACGAGTGCGCCGGGACCGCGCCATTCGTCCAAAATGCGCAGAGCGGCGACGGTTTGGCGCTGGCGCTCTTCGCGCCGGTCGAAAAAGGAGTCGAATGCCGGTTCCCGGACCGGACGCCCCGGAAAGGCAAGTTCGGCCGTGTCGACCGCGCGGCACCAGCGCGACGTCAGCACGCGCCCCACCAGTATGCCGCGCGCGGCGAATTCGCGGCCGATCGCGCGCGCCTGGTCTCGACCCGCCGCGTCGAGATTGCGCTGCGTCGCGCAATCGTCGAGCCGCATACCCGGCGGATCGCCCACGCCCGGTGCATTCGCATGCCGGAAGAGGACGATGCCGCCGGTCGCCAGATGTTGCCACGCCCGCGTATCGGCGCCGGCAGGGCGCCACAGCGTCAGGCCAGCCCCGCCGGCCAGCAAGGCGCGGCGCGAAAAGATCCGCGCCATGATTTTACCCCTTCACACGCAGCGTCGACCGTCCGCCATCGACGCCGATGATCTGACCCGTCATCCAACCCGCCTCAGGCGACAGAAGATGCATCGCAAGCGAGGCCACATCGTCGGGATTGCCCAAGCGCGGAATCGGATGCAGCTGCGCGATCGCCGTCGCCAACTGCGCATTCGACGTGAGCTTCTCCGACAAACTCGTGCGGACCAGCGACGGCGCGATGGCATTGACGCGAATCGCCGGGGCGAGTTCGGCGGCAAGCGATAGCGTCAAGCCCTCAATCGCGCCTTTCGCCATCGCCACCGAAGAATGCGCGGTGAAGCCTTGGCGGGCCGCAATGCTGGAGAACAACAGGACCGAGGCGCCCGCGTCGGCTGCGCGTAACGCCGGCAGCGCCGCTTGCACGGCGACAGCCGCACCGAGCGCGTTGATCCGGAAGTCGCGCTCGAAATCGGATGCGACGAGCTTGCCGAGCGGTGCGAGCCGAATCGTACCGACGGCGTAGACGAGGCCCGCAAGGGCGGGCGCGGCCGCCGCGATCGCTTCTCCGAAACGCTCCGTATCCTCGACGTCGCACGCCGTATGGCCGGCCTGCAATTCGCCGGCAAGCGCCGCCAGTTTGACCGGGTCGCGCGCCACGAGATGGAGCGTATAGCCCCGCCCCGCCGCCCTGCGGGCGATCGCGGCCCCGATTCCGCCCGTCGCACCGACGATAAGCAGTTTCTCCGCCATTACAGTCCTCGCTTTGGATACCTAAGCACCCAAACCTGGACCGCCAACGCGGCAATTCAAGCGGCGATTTCGCCGCGCAACAGTGCGCGCAACGCCGGATTCGGGAAACGGCGCCGCACGGTGACGGCATAGAAGTTCTCCGCCAAACCGCTAAGGCGTACGGCCTCCACCAGCCGGCCGGATGCGAGTTCGTCTTTGACCGCGATAGGCGGCAGAACGGCGAGCCCCACCCCTTCGCGCGCCAGCAAGCGCATCATCGCCATGTCCTCGACTTCAGCCGCAATACGCGGCACGACGCCGAGTCGGTCGGCCAGCGCGTCGAACGCCGCGCGCACGTCGCTATCCGCCGTCGGCACGATGATCGGCTCGCGCGCTAGCAGCGCCGCGGCATCGCGTTCGCCGCGCACGCGTTTGCGCGTGCCGATCAGCGCGACGCGCTGATTCGCCAGACGGTGGGTCATGAGACGTACCGGTCCGTCGCGCCGCGGCGGATGGTTGAGCAGCACGACGTCGAGATTAAGGGCGGCGAGTTCGCCAAGCAGTTCTGTCTCGCCGCCCGACCGGAGCACGATCCGCACATCGCCGCGCGCGAGCGCCGGGCGCAGGAAGTCGAGCTGGAAATTCCGCGAAAGCGTCGCCAGCGCACCGACGCGCAACTCTGCGCGCGCCGCGCCCGCGCCCGCCAATGCGGCCGAAACTTCCTCCCCCGCCGCAAAAATCGCGTCGGCGCCGTCTAGCGCGATCCGCCCCGCCTCGGTCAGACGAAGCATACGCCCGCGCCGCTCGAAGAGTTCCTGGCCGAAACGCGCCTCGAGCGCGCGGATCTGCACCGACAGCGCCGATTGGGACAAATTGAGCTTGGCCGCTGCGCGCGTGAGGTTCCCGTCATGCGCGACGGCGCGGAAATACATCAGATGGCGCAAATTGATCGATGCCATATGTTCTATTTTATAGAACGAAACCGCGCAAACAATGTCTTTTATGTCTTTTCTTGCCGCTGGTATTCCGCCTCCGCACGACACCAAGGAGCGCTGCGATGCCCGGTCTGGATCTTCTGGCTGCAAATCTTCTTTCGCCCATCGTGATGGCCTTTGCACTTGGCGCGATCGCCGGATTCGTCCGATCGGAGCTCGAACTGCCCGACGCCGTCCTCAAGCTCATTTCGATCTATCTGCTGCTATCTATCGGCCTTAGCGGTGGACGCGAGCTCGCGCAGGTTCGCTTCGCCGACGTTGCCGCGCTGTTCGCCGCGGCCGTTGCGCTGACTGTCGCCATTCCAGTCGCAACCTATATCGTGCTGCGCCGTCTCGGCGGGTTCGACGTCGCCAACGCGGCAGCCGTCGCGGCACATTACGGTTCCGTCTCGTCCGTCACGTTTTTCGCAGCTTTGTCCTTTGCGCGGGCGATGGAGCGGCCGAGCGAAGGCTATCTCACCGCCGTCGTCGCCTTGATGGAGTTCGCCGTGATCGTCGCGCTCGCCATCGCGCGCTGGAGCAAGAGCCGCACGTCCGGCGCTTTCCGGCTCGGCGAGATAATGCTCGATACGCTACGCGGCCGAGGCATCCTGCTGCTGACCGGCGGCATGGCGATCGGCTATTTCGCGTCGGAGGCGGACTGGCAGCGCATCGCGCCGTTCTACGAGCATCTGTTCCGCGGCTTCCTGATGTTGTTCCTGCTTGAGATGGGCATGACGGCGGCGCGCCAGATCCGCCAGTTCGCGCAAGTCGGTCTTTTCATGACGGGATTCGCGATCGTAGCGCCGCTCGTCTTCGGCGCCATCGGCCTGCTCACGGGCTGGGCGCTCGGGCTTTCGCAAGGCGGCGCGTTCGTGCTGGGCGCCATCTGCGCGAGCGCGTCCTATATCGACGCGCCAGCCGCTTGCCGCGCCTCGCTGCCCGAGGCGAGCCCCGGCGTGTACCTGACGGCGTCGCTGGGCGTCACATTCCCTTTCAATCTGACCGTCAATCTGCCGCTGCTGTTCAGCGCCAGCCGATGGCTGTACTCATGACCAGAGACCGACGCGCGCGATCACGACCTTCCGCCGTCGACCGACAATATCTGCCCGGTGATCCACGCTGCCTGCTCGCTCGCCAGGAACGTTACGGCGTTCGCGATATCCTGTGCCGTTCCGAGACGGCGCGTATGGATGCTTTGCACCAGCCGCGCCTGACCTTCGGCGCCATAGGCTTCCCATTGCCGCTCCGTCGTCGGGTTGGAACGCACGAAACCCGGCGCGACTGAATTGGCGGTGATACCGAACGGTCCTAGATCCTGACTCAATTGCTTGGTGAGCCCGACCAGCGCGTGCTTGGCCGCCGTATAGGCTTGAATGCCGGTCAGGCTCGGACGCAAACCGGCGCCGGACGAGATCGTGACGATCCTTCCCCAACCCTTGGCGCGCATCGGTACCGATGCGGCTTGGGCGAGCCAGAATTGCGCGTCGACATTTGCTTCGAAGATCGCGCGCCAGCCCGCTTCCTCGACCTTCTCGATCGACCCGCCGACCTGGCCGCGCACCCCGCCAGCCGCCCCCACCAGAATATCGACCTGATCGATCTTGGCGACGAGATCGTGGCACGCCGCCCGGCCGCCGAGATCTGCGCGATGCGCCGTATAGTCGGCGGGATCGGCCCAGTCGACCGCGGCGATGTCGGCAAGATGGACCTTGGCGCCCGCCGCATGCAGCGTTTCGGCGATCGCGCGGCCGATCCCTTGCGCGGCGCCCGTCACCAGGGCGGTCTTGCCATCGAAGCGGATCAGCATAGCGCCAGCAACTCCGCGAAGGTCGCGTAGGCCATCGGCTTTTTGCCGTCTTCGATCGCGTGAATTAGCTCGACCAGCTTGGCGAGGACGGGCGTGTCCACGCCAACATCGCGTGCCAACTCGACGACGATGCCGATCTGCGGATCGATCTCGGTCTTGCGTTTGCGTACGGCCAGATCGCGATAGATGCCCGAATGGGTCTTCGCGGTGTAGCGGTTATGCTCGGCCAATCGCGCGATGGTTTCGCGCACACGATCGAGCGGCGCTTCCGGCATGAAGTCGGCCGGATCGAAGCCGTTGAACCCGACGGGCGCTATCTTGCGCGCGCGCGCGGCGGCCATGACTTCACGCCCCAGCGCCACGAAAACGGGCGCGCGGCGCGGGTCTTCGAAATTCGCGGTCATACTGTCCATGGTCAGCGCGGTCGCGAACAGCATGGCGCCGTAGGCGAGCTTGCCCCAAAGGTAGCCCCAGATGTTCTCCGTCAGCACGGCATTGGGTTCGAAGGCCTTGAGCAATTCGAACATCGCCTGCGTGCGCGGCAGGTTCTTGCCGTCGATCTCACCGACCACGACCGCCGCCCGGTTGCCGAACAGGATTTCGCCCGGCCCATGCCAATCGGCGCCGAAATTGACGAAACAGCCCATCGTGCGCGTGGCCCCCGCGCGTTTGGCAATGGCGATTTCGTTGAGACCGTTCTGCGCCGACAGGATGTAGCCGTCGGGCGCCAGATGCGGCAGCAGCTTGTCGAGCGCCGACTCGGTCGCTTGCGCCTTCACTGCCAATACGATGCGCGAATAGATACCCTTCAATTCGTCCGGCGTCACAGCAGGCACGACGATCGTGAATTCCTCGATCGGCCCGAAAATGTGAAGCCCGCGCGTGCGGCAGGTTTCGACATGCGCCTTTTCGATATCGACGAGCATCACGTCGTGACCCGCGCGCTTCCAATAGGCGCCGAGCGTGCCGCCGATGGCGCCCGCCCCCCAAATCAGGATCGGATCGCTTCTCATGCCGCCTCCGCGAATTCTTCGGCGTGCGTGGCGACGACCAAGCGCCCGTCATCCGCGATCCAGCCGCGCGCCATGCCCAGGGTGTTGTAGGGCGCATGGACTTGGCCTTTCGCGTCGATCGCGGCAAAACCGGCGCCGATGCCGTGGCTTTTCAGCACGTCGAACACCAGCGCGTCGACGGACTCTTTGAACGCATGCTTGCCGTAATCCATCCGCGCCGCGATGTCGTAGGCCGCCGCGTTGCGGATGAAGAACTCGCCCTGGCCCGTACCCGATACGGCGACCACGCCGTTGCGCGCGTAGGTGCCAGCACCGACAATCGGTGTGTCCCCCACCCTTCCGACCGGCTTGTTGTTGAAGCCGCCGGTCGAGGTCGCGGCGGCGAGATTACCTGCGCGATCGAGGGCCACCGCACCGACCGTGCCGTGACGTTCGGCCTCGCTCGCCGCGCGCAACGTGCCCGACGCCGCACGGCGTTTGAGCGAGGCGAGCGCGTCCACGCGACGCTGGGTCGTGAAATAGGAGTTCTCGACGATCGCCAAACCCTCGCGCTCGGCGAATTCGTCGGCGGCGTCGCCCGCGATCAGAACGCAGTCGCTGCGTTCCATCACCGCGCGCGCGGCTTTGATCGGGTTACGGATACGTTTGACGGTGCAAACCGCCCCGGCGCCTTTCGTGGCGCCGTCCATGATCGACGCGTCGAGCTCGTGCGTGGAAGCGGCGGTCAACGCGGCGCCATGGCCGGCATTGAAATGGGGGCTGTCTTCCATCACGACGACGGCGGCTTCGACCGCATCGAGCGCCTTCCCGCCCTTCGACAAAACGGCCCAGGCGGCGCGCAACGACGCGGCAAGATGCGCGCGCGTTTCGGTCCATTCGGCGGGAGTCAGAAGCGACTTATCCAGCGTACCGCAGCCGCCATGGATGCAAATGCCGATCGGTCCTGCCACGACGCTTCACTCCCGTTGAATGACATCCGGGCCCGTCTCGCCCAGCAAAGGCGGAACGGGCCCGGTCGTTTAGGTTCAGTTGGCCGGCTTGATGTCCATCGCCAGCGTGTCTTCATCGACGCGCGGGGCGATCTTCACCTTGGCCTTCTGCATCGCCCAGGCCGAGCCGACCGCGACGATCGGCAGGCGCTGACGATCTTCCAGCACGATCGCGTTCACCTCGGCGAGCTGGGCGCGGCGCTTGGCCTCGTCGAGCTCCACCGCCGCGTCCTGCAACAGCTTGTCGGCGCGCGGGTTCTTGTAGCCCAGCACGTTGAACGCGCCCATACGCACCGCCGGATCGTTCGAGTGGATCAGCGACGACAGCGTATAATGCGCTTCGCCCGTCAGCGTGCCCCAGCCCGACATCGAGGCCGAGAATTCGCCGCGCGTGCGCGCCGGGAAGAACGCCGCCGCGGGCGTCGCCGCCGCGACCGCGTCGATCCCCACCGCCGCCAACATCTGCGCGATCGAAGTGCCGACCGCGCCGTCGCCGGGCAGACGGTCATTCGTGAACGCGAAACGCATGCGGAACCCGTTCGGAAAACCCGCCTCGGCGAGCAAACGGCGCGAGGCCGCCGGATCGTAGACGCGCTCCGGTAGCGCGGCGTTGAAACCGAAGATCGATGGCGTCACCAGCTGATTGACCGGCTTGCCGAGCCCTTCCATCGCGATCTCGGCCAACGCCTTGCGGTCGATCGCCATGTCGATCGCCTGACGCACGCGCAAATCGCGCAGCGGGTTCGCGGGCAGCGGCGAACCGTCCTTGGTCGCAAGCTGACCGGCCGGCGGCGCTTCGCGCATGTCGAGCTCGGCGTTGAATACGTAGACCGTATCGATCGTCGTCACTTCGAGGCGCGCGTCGCGGCGCAGCGTCGCGAGATCGGTCGCGGGCACGCGCGTGATCAGGTCGAGTTGACCTGCACGAAGCTGCGCAACGCGCGCGGCGTCGTTCGGGATCTCGCGGCGGACATGGCGTGCCCACGGCTCCTTCGCGCCCCAATACGCGTCGTTGCGATCGAGAACGAGATCGCCGCGCGGGCTCCACGAAACGTATTTATAGGGACCCGTACCGATCGCGGCCCTGCCCGTGTTGAAAGCTTCGTTCGCCGTTTCCTTCGTCAGCCCCGCCGCCGCGCGATGCGACACGATGAACAGACGGATGAAATCGTTCGGCAGGATCGGCGCGGGACCGTCGGTGAGAATATGGACTGTATGGGAATCGACGATCTTCACTTCCTTCACGCGGCGCACATAGATCGTGGTCGGATTCGGGCCCGAGACGACGGGAATGCGCTCGATCGAGAACTTGACGTCCTCGGCCGTGAAATCCGAGCCGTCATGGAACTTGACGCCGCGGCGCAGCTTGAATTCCCACGTCGTCGGATCGATCACGCGCCAGCTCTCGGCCAGACGCGGCTGGACTTCCAATCCGCTGCCCGACCATGTCAGCGTATCGAACACGTGCTTCAACGCTTCGGCGTGCGAACCGGTCGCCGTGAAGTGCGGATCGATCGAATCCGGACCGCCGCGAACACCGATGGTGAGCGTCTGCGCCGCCGCGTTACCCGCGGCGAGCGCAACACCCAGGGCCGCGAGCCGGGCCCATTTGGCGAGGTTGGACATGGTGGACTCCTTTTTCATGCGATGATCGTGGGCCAGTTGCTTTGATTGAGGATGACCTTGTCGAGCAACTTCTTGAGCGCGCGGCGTTCGGACGTGCTCAACGAGGATGCCATCGCTGCTTCGTGCGCGACGAGGGCGGGAATCGTGAGGTCGGCCAGCTGCCGGCCGCGCTGCGTCAAAGTCAGGATCAAGCGCCGACGATCCTTGGGATCGGCGCGGCGCGTGATCATCTTGCGCTGCATGAGCCCAGCAACGCCCCGGCTCAGCGTGTTCTTGGGCCGCGCGGTGGACGCGACGATGTCGTCGGCCGTGATGCCGTCCTTCAACGCCAGAGCGTAAAGCACGACGTGTTCGGGCGCGGATAGACCATGCACCGCCTCGATCCAGTCATAGACCGGCTGATTGAAATGATGGGCGACGAAGTTGACGCGGAAGGACAGCCAGCAGGGATTATCCCACAGCTTCGCCGCAAGCATCGGGTGCAGCCCCGAATTCCGCTTCGCCTTCCCCGTCCCCTTGCTCTTCGCCGTTGGCGCCGACTTCGCGGTCATGGAACCTCCGCTTAGGAACGATCTTAGCTTGACGCACCGCAGCGGCCGCCGTCAAGATACTGGTTCCACAAGGAACCATTTTTGTTTTCGGAGCTCCCTGCCATGCGCGTCGTCGACATGAACTGGATGCAGCTCGAAGCGCGGGCGAAAGCCGACGACCGCGCCATTCTGCCGATCGGATCGATCGAACAGCACGCCTTTTTAAGCCTTGGCGTGGACGCGATCCTGGCCGAGCGCATGGCGATCGATGCGGCCGCCCCCGTCGGCACGCCCGTCTACCCGGTGCTAAGCTACGGATTGACCCCGAATTTCGTCGACTATCCAGGCACGGTCACGCTGCGCCTGACGACGTTGATCGCCCTTGTGCAAGACGTGCTGGACGGGATCGCGCGCGCCGGGTTCAAGCGTATCGTGATCGTCAACGGCCATGGCGGCAACGACCCCGCCAAGGGTGCCGTTCTGGAATGGCTCGACCGCCATCGCGGTTGCCAAGTCAAATGGCACAATTGGTGGAATGCGCCCAAAACCTGGGCGAAGGTAAAGGCGATCGATCCCGTCGCCTCGCACGCGTCATGGATGGAGAACTTTCCCTGGACGCGCATCGGTAACGTCGCGATGCCGTCGACGCAAAAGCCAATGGTCGATCTCGCCCGATTGCCCCAATTCGATCCGGGCGAAAAAAAGCGACTGCTCGGCGACGGCAATTTCGGCGGCTATTATCAACGCGACGACGCGGACATGCTTGCACTCTGGGAAACGGGCGTGAACGAGACGCGCGAAGCCATCCTCGGCGGCTGGGGCTGAGGGACGGATCGAACGACGGAAATGCTCGGTTTCGTCATCCAGCGCTTTCTGCAGGCCGTCGTGGTGATGCTCGTCATCTCCGCGCTGGTCTTCGTCGGCGTTTACGGGATCGGCAATCCGATCGACGTCATCATTTCGCCCGACGCGACCCAGCAAATCCGAGAAGCGGCGATCCGCGCGTACGGCCTCGATCAGCCGTTATGGATCCAGTACCGCGACTTTCTGCTGCGCTTGCTGTCGGGCGATTTCGGCCGCTCATTCATCTTCAACATGCCGGTGCTGGAGCTGATTTTCTCACGTCTGCCGGCGACGCTCGAGCTCACTCTCGCCGCCGTCGTTGGGGCGACGCTGCTCGGCGTGCCGCTTGGTATGTATGCGGGCTACAAACCAGATTCCGCCCTCGCGCGGATCGTGATGACCGCGTCGGTGCTCGGCTTCTCGGTGCCGACATTCTGGATCGGTCTCGTCCTTATCTTCACTTTCGCCGTGCAGCTCGGCTGGCTGCCGGCCGGCGGGCGCGGCCCAACGGCGACGCTATTCGGCGTCGAATGGAGCTTCCTGACGCGCGAAGGCTTGACGCATCTGCTGCTGCCTGCTCTGAACCTCTCGCTGTTCAAGTTCGCGATGATGGTGCGCTTGGCGCGCGCGGGCACGCGCGAGGCCGTCCTGGGCGACGTTGTGCGTTTCGCGCGCGCGGCGGGGGAGAGCGAGATAATGATCCTGCGTCGACACGTCCTGCGCTTGATAGCGATCCCGATCGTTACCGTATTCGGCCTTGAGTTCGGCTCCACCCTAGCCTTCGCCGTGGTGACGGAAACGATCTTCTCGTGGCCCGGCGTAGGCAAGCTCATCATCGACAGCATTTCGCTGCTCGACCGGCCGGTGATGGTCGCCTATCTGATGCTGGTCGCATTCCTGTTCATCATGATCAATTTTTTGGTCGACGTCGCCTACGCGGCGCTCGATCCGCGTTTACGCGCGGGCGCAAAGCGATGAAAGAAATGTCGCCCGTCGCCCGCTTCTGGAGCGAGTTTCGCACGAACCGGATCGCAGTCGTGGCGCTGGCCGTCGTCGCGACGATCGTAATGCTTGCGGTCTTCGCGCCCCTCTACGCGCCGCAGAACCCCTACGATCTCGCAAATCTCGTGCTGATGGACGCGCGCCGTCCGCCCGGCTATGTCGGGTCGAAAGGGTTCACGCATTGGCTCGGCACCGACGCGCAAGGCCGCGACCTGCTTTCGGCGATTCTCTACGGTCTGCGCGTCTCGTTGCAGGTCGGACTGGCGGCAGGCGTCGTCGCTTTCGCGTTGGGCGCCACGCTGGGGGCGTTGGCCGCCTTCATGGGCGGCAAGATCGAAATCCTGATCATGCGGATCGTCGACCTGCAGCTATCGTTTCCGGCGATTCTGCTGGCTTTGGTGCTCGTAGCACTGTTGGGCCAAGGTCAGTGGCAATTGATCGCCGCTCTCGTCACCGCACAATACGCCTATTTCGCGCGCACGGCCCATGGGGCCGCAACGGCCGAACGCGCGAAGGACTACGTCGCGGCGGCGCTGTCCACACCGCTGTCGTCGGCGCGCGTCGTGTTTCGTCATATCCTCCCAAACTGCCTGCCGCCGCTGATCGTCGTCGCGACCGTGCAGGTCGCCAATTCGATCGCGCTGGAAGCGACGCTCTCCTTCCTCGGGCTCGGCCTTCCGGTGACGGAGCCGTCGCTGGGCATGCTGATCGCCAACGGCTTCCAAGTGCTGCTTTCGGGACGCTATTGGATCTCGATCTACCCGGGTGTGGCGCTGATCGTCCTGATCGTCGCAATCAATCTGGTCGGGGACCAGGTACGCGATCAATTGAACCCGAGGCTGCGGCGATGACCGCGCTGCTCGAGATCCGCGGCCTCGCGACTCATTTCGCCGCGACGACCGGCACCGTGAAGGCGGTCGACGGCGTGTCATTCGACGTACATACGGGCGAGATCGTGGGCTTGGTCGGGGAATCCGGCTCGGGCAAAACGATCACCGGCTTTTCCATTTTGGGATTGATCGATGCGCCCGGGCGCATCGTCGCGGGCTCCATCAAGCTCGAAGGCCGCGAACTCGTCGGCCTGCCGCAAGGCGAACTTCGCAAGCTGCGCGGCAAACGGATCGCAATGGTGTTCCAAGATCCTTCGACGGCGCTCAATCCCGTGCTGTCGATCGGCGAGCAGATGCGTATGGCACTGGCCGCGCATGAAAGCGTGAGCCGCGCCGCGGCCGGCGAACGCGCTCGCGATCTGCTGGCTCGCGTCGGCATTCCTGAGCCCGCCAAGCGCCTGGACGCCTATCCGCATCAGCTGTCGGGCGGCATGCGCCAGCGCGTGGCGATCGCGATAGCGCTGCTCAATCGCCCGTCCTTGATCGTGTGCGACGAGCCGACGACGGCGCTGGACGTCTCGATCCAAGCGCAGATCCTGGCGGAGATGCGCGATCTCGCGCGCGATTTCGGAACGGCGCTGATATGGATCAGTCACGATCTCGCGACCGTTTCGGCGCTCGCCAGCCGTTTGATCGTGATGTATGCGGGCCGCATCGTCGAAGACGGTCCGATCGGCTCGATCTTGCGCGCGCCCCGCCATCCCTATACGCGCGGCCTGCTCGACTCGCTGCCCTCGATGGCCGCGCCTGGGCAGGAACTGCGCCAGATCCCCGGCAGCATGCCCTCGCTCGCCAATCTGCCGCCGGGCTGCGCATTCGCGCCCCGCTGCCCCCATGCCGATGCGGCCTGCAATGCCGCGCCACCCGAACGGCGCGACGGCGAACGCGGCTGGCGCTGCCATCATCCCTTGGTCGCGGTGCCGGCATGACCGCGTTGATCGAAACCCGCGACGTCGCAAAGCGCTTCCGCGAATCGCCGAGCCTAGGCGAACGTATCGCGCGCTTGGTCGGCGCAGGCGGCGAAGATCGCACGGTTCATGCGGTCGACGGCATTTCGCTGTCGGTCGCCAAGGGCGAAGTCCTGGGCTTGGTCGGCGAGTCCGGCTGCGGCAAATCCACGCTCGGCCGGATGATCGCCGGCATTCTGCCGCCTAGCGAAGGTCTCGCGTTGATCGACGGCACGCCCGCGATGAGCGCCGGCGCGCGCCCCGTAAAATCGACCACCCGTGTGCAGATGGTGTTCCAGGATCCCTTCGCCTCGCTCGATCCGCGCATGCGCATCGGCGACATCATCGCGGAAGGTCCCGTTGCGAACGGCTTGATCAAGCCAAGCGAGGCGGCGGCCGATGCGGCGCGCTGGCTTGCGACCGTCGGGCTCGATCCGTCGGCGGCGCAACGCTACCCGCACCAATTCTCCGGCGGGCAGCGCCAGCGCATCGCTATCGCGCGCGCGCTCGCCATGCGGCCCGACGCGCTGATTTGCGACGAGCCCGTCGCCTCGCTCGACGTGTCGATCCAAGCGCAGATCGTCAATCTGTTCCTGAAACTGCGCCGGGAATTGGGATTGACGATGATCTTCATCAGCCACGATCTGTCGCTGGTCCGGCACGTCAGCGACCGCGTCGCGATCATGTATCTGGGCCGTATCGTCGAGATCGGCGATTCGCGCGAGATATTCGCTTCGCCGCGCCATCCCTATACCCGGGCGCTGCTCGACAGCGCGCCCGCCCTACGCCTCGGCGACGAAGACGCCACCGGGTTCAAACCGATCCGCGGCGAGTTGCCTTCGCCGATGGATCCTCCGCCGGGCTGCCATTTCCATGCGCGCTGCCCCCACGCGGACGCAACATGCCGTATCGAGGCGCCCATTCTAACCGGCGGCGTCGCCTGCCATCATCCGCTGAAGGAAGCTGCGCAATGACCGAACCGTGGCAATGGGAAGAAGCCGAGTGGCGCAAACGCGTGGCGAAGGTCCGCGCCGGGCGCCGCCTGATGCCCAAGACCTGGCCCGGCGGGGCGCGCTGCGCCGTGGCTTTGTCCTTCGACAGCGACCACGAAACGAACGAGTTGCGCGACGGCGGCGTTTCGATCGGCCGCATGTCCTGGGGCGAATACGGCGTGCGCCAAGGCGTGCCGCGCATTCTGTCGGCGTTGGCGAGATTCGGCGTACCGGCGACCTTCTTCGTGCCCGCCGTCGCGGCCCTGCTGCATCCGGAGGAGCAGCATCGCGTGATCGGCGAAGGCCACGAGATCGGCCTGCATGGCTGGATCCACGAGCTCAACTCCAATCTGCCCGAGGCGGTCGAGCGCGACCTTCATTTGCGCTCCGCCGATACGCTCGAGAGGCTGCTCGGCAGGCGCGCGGTAGGCATGCGCACGCCGTCTTGGGATTTCTCGCCAGCGACACTGAAGATCCAGCGCGAGATGGGCCTGCTCTACGATTCGTCGCTGATGGCCGACGACGATCCCTACGAATTAGTCGAAGAAGGCGAGCCGACGGGTATCGTCGAATTGCCGGTCGAATGGATCCGCGACGACGCGCCCTACTTCAACATGAACCGCTTCGCAGCGTTGCGGCCCTATACGCCGCCGCCCGCCGTGCTGGATATCTTCCGGCGCGAATTCGACCGCGCGTGGGAGGAACGCGGGCTGTTCCTCCTGACCATGCATCCGCATGTGATCGGCTACCGGTCGCGGATTTTCATCCTCGAGGAACTGATCGCCCATATGAAGGCGAAGGGCGGCTGCTGGTTCGCGACGCACGAGCAGGTCGCGCGCGTCTGCAAAGCCGTCTGACGCGTCGCAACGCCTCGCGTCCGGGACGGCGACGCTTCAGCGATCGTCGCGGGCGAGATTCTTGTTTTCGAGCGCGCCATAGGCCTTGCCGTAATGGGCTTCGATCCGGCGCTGGACGAAATCCCAGCAGGTCGTCATCACGAGATAGATGATCGCGACGACCATGAAAATCTCGAGCACTTCGAAACGCTGCTGCATAAGGATCTGCCCGCGCCGCAGTAGCTCCTCCATCGAAATGACGGAGGCGATCGACGTCGTCTTGAGCAAGCCGTTCACCGAGTTGCCCAACGGCGGGATGATCACCCGCAAAGCCTGTGGAAAAACGACCAGGCGGAAAACCTGATGCGGCTTCAGCCCCAGCGAGCGCGCCGCCTCGGTCTGGCCCTTGGCGACAGAAAGAATGCCGCCGCGCAGAATTTCGGAAAGATAGGCCGCCTCGTTCAGCGCGAGGCCGATCAAAGCCGACTGCAGCACCGACAAGCGGACGAGACCGAGTTGCGGCAAGCCCGTGTAGATGATGATGAGCTGGACCAGCAGCGGCGTGCCGCGAAACACCCAGATGTAGAATTGCGCGACGCGGTCGAGCGTCTTGTTCTGCGACAGCCGCATCAGCGCCAAGAACAAGCCGAGGATGAAGCCGAAAAAAAGCGTGTTGAGCGTGAGCAGAATCGTCCAAAGCGCCCCTTCAAGCAAATAGGGGTTCAGAAAATACGACCAAAAACCGTCCCAGTTCCAAACGCGCATGGACCGCCGAAACTCTCGCCGAAAGAACCAAGGAAAGGGCGGGCGCCCCGCGAAGGGCGCCCGCGCGCAGCGTCAGGCCGGACCGGGGCCGTCGATCTTGAACGTACCACTACCGATCTTCAGCACGCCGTAGCGGTCGAATAGCTGGTCGTAGAAGCCGTCGCGCTTGGTGTCGTTGAGCGCGCCGACCACGGCCTCGGCGAGCGCCTTGTTGGCGAAAGCGAAGCAAGCGGTCTGCGGAAACACCCCGCTGATCGCCCGGGTGAAGTCGCCGCGTTGCTGCATGAACATCGCCGTCGCATCGATGCTGGTCGCCGCATCCGACTGGCCCGCGCGCAGCGCCTGGAAGGCTTCGGCGAAGTTGTTGAAGGTCAGCACCGTCAGCGGGCGCAGGCCTTCCTTCACCAGGATTTCCGACACTTCGCGCGTGCGGCGCTCTTCGATGCCGCCGAGCTCGACCGACACGCGCCGTCCGGCCAGATCCTGGATCTTCGAGATGCCGAGCGGGTTGCCGCGCGCGGCGAGGAAGCTGACCGCCGCCTGCTCGTAGGGAACCATGTACATGAGCTTCGAGCGCTCTTCGGTAAAGAAGATACCCGTGTTGATCATATCCCAGCGCTTGGCGGCAAGCCCCGGGATCATCGCCGAGAACTCGATCCGGATGTATTCCGGCGTCAGGCCCAAGCGCTTGGCGACTTCGTTGCCGAGCTCGACGCGCATGCCCTGCAATTGGCCGCGATCGTCGACGAACTGGAGCGGCGGCAGCGTCGGATTGATCGACATGACCAGCGTGTTGGCCTTGATCAGGTTCGGCGGGGCGATTTTGGCTTGCGCGCGCACCGGACGCGCGAAGGCCGCCGCCGCCATGCCCGCGCCCGCACCCAACAGAGCCGCGCGACGATTGAGCTTCAGCGTTTCGGTTTTCTTCATTTTCGATCCATCCTCTCCAAATTCGGGTCCGCGCGTCGCGCGAAGCCCCCTGTTATGCAAATCAGACGCCAATTTCAGATTACGCCCAGCGCCTTCAAGTCCTTCCGCAGGGCCTCGGCGTCGCCCGCCGGCAGCGGCAATCGGGGCGGACGCGGCGGGCCGACGGGGCGCCCCATCATGCCGAAACCGGCTTTGGTCGCCGCGACATAGCGATGACCGCCGACCCAGCGCACGATCGGCAGAATACGTTTGTACAGCGCGAGCGCGGCCGGCTGATCCTTCGCGTCGGCGACGAGTTCGAACAGCTTCGCCGATTCCGCGGGCAGAAGATTCGAGCACACCGCGACCCAGCCTTGCGCGCCGAGCCAGAAGGATTCGTAGCCGAGAATGCCGGCGAAGACGGTCATCCGGTCGCCGCACAAATCGATGATGTCGCGCACGCGCGTGACTTCGAGCGTCGATTCCTTGATATAGCGCACGTTGTCGATGGCGCTGAGACGCTTCACCGTTTCAGGCCGCATGTCGACATTCGCGGTCGCCGGATTGTTGTAGATCATGATCGGAAGGCCGATCGCTTCGCCGATCCGGCGATAATGCTCGAACAGCTCGTCTTCCGTCGGCGTTGAATAGAACGGAGGAATGATCATCACGCCGTCGGCTCCCAGCGCTTCGGCGCGCTTGGAAAGCCGCACGCCGTCGAGCGTATTTTCGCAACCGGTGCCGATGAGCACGGGCACGCGGCCCTTGGCGGCCTTGATCGCCGTTTCGGCGACGGCCGCCTGCTCGTCGTCGGTCAGCGACAGGAACTCGCCCGTCGACCCGAGCGGAATGAGGCCGTGAATCCCCTGCTCGATCTGCCAATCGACGAGATCGGCCATCGCTTTGAGGTCGACCTTAGCCCCGGTTTCGTCGAAGGGCGTAATGAGGACCGTGTAAGTGCCGCGAAACGGCTTTGCCATCGCTCTATCCGAAATGTATGTGTTGGTTCGCTATAGTGCGGTCGATTGGCGGAGGGCGCAAGAGTGCCGCGAGGGGAAGTAATCACGGTTCTCGGACCGGTTCCATCTGGAACTTTAGGCCCGGCCCTGCCCCACGAGCATATTCTGTGCGATTTGACGCCGCTGGCGCTGCGCGACCCGGCGATCCGCGACACCGAGATAACGCTGGCGAACCGCCACGCGGTCGACTATCGGCCGCTTGCATACAAAGGGAATCACCGTCTGGACGTTCGGGAAATCGCTTTGCGCGAAGTCGCGGCCTTCAAGGCCGCCGGCGGCGGCACGATTTTCGACCTCACGACCGGCGGCATCGCGCCCGATCCGATCGGCTTGCGCGACATCGCGCGCGCCACAGGCGTCCATATCGTATTGGGCGCCGGATTCTATACGGCAGAATTTCTCGATGTCGAGACCCGCGCCCGGCCGATCGAATGGCTGACCGACCGGATCGAAGAACAGCTGGTCTCGGGCGCCTGGGGGACGGATATCCGTTGCGGACTGATCGGCGAGGTCGGCTGTGCTTGGCCGCTGGCCGAATTCGAGCGCCGCTCGCTGATCGCCGCCGCGCGCGCCCAGCGGCGCACGGGCGCCGCGATCAACATCCATCCGGGGCGTCATCCCGACGCACCGCATGAAATCCTCGACGTTTTGGACGCGGCCGGCGCGGATATCTCGCGCGTGGCGATCAGCCATGTCGACCGCACATATTTCGACTATCCCTCGATCCGCCGCCTCGCCGAGCGCGGCTGCTGGATCGAGATCGACTTCTTCGGTATCGAAACGTCGAATTACTGGTTCGGCGGCGCCGATCTGCCGACCGATTGGATGCGTATCCGCTATTTGCGCCAAGCGATGGACGACGGTTTCGGCGCCAAACTTCTTCTGTCGCACGACATTTGCACGCGGACCCGCCTGGCCGGGTTCGGCGGTCATGGCTACGGCCATTTGATCGCGAATGTGGTGCCCTTGATGCGCGATCGCGGCTTCACCGCGGCCGAGATCGACGAATTGATGCGCGACAATCCGTGCCGGTTCCTGACGGGAGAGTGAGACGATGGCGAACGAACCGATCCTCTACTGCGACGGCGCCTATGTGCCGGAGAGCCAGGCGCGGCTGTCGGCTTTCGATCTGGGCGTGCAGTTCGGCGATGGCGTCTACGAGGTCGTCTCGGCCTGGAAAGGCTTGATCTTCCGGCTCGACGACCATCTCGACCGGCTGATGGACACGCTGCACGCCGCGCGGATCGATACGGGCCTGTCGCGCGAGGATTGGCGAACGGTTGTCCGCGAAACGGCCAAGCGCAACGGCCTGACGGACGCCTCGATCAAGATCATCGTCACGCGCGGCCTGCTTGCGCCCGGCAATCCGGACCCGCGCGCGGCCAAACCCAGCGTGCGCGCCTTCGCGACCCCTTACGCGCATCTCGGCACGGCCGAACAGCGCGCCGAAGGCATACGTCTACAGATCGGCCATCAGCGCGGCATGGCGCCCGATACGCTCGACCCGCGCTACAAGCATACGTCGCGGCTGCAATACCAGCTCGCGAAGATCGAATCGCTCGACAGCGGCTACGACGACGTCGTCTGGCTGTCGGCGCAAGGTTTCCTTGAGGAAGCGCCGCGCTCCAATTTGTTCCTGGCGAAGAACGGCGTGTTGCGCACGCCGTCGCTGGGCGTGCTGCACGGCATCACCCGCATGACCTTCTGCGAATTGGCGGCCGAGCTCGGCATTCCTGTAGAGACTGGCGCGTTGACCGCCTTCGACCTGTTCGCGGCGGATGAAGCCTTCACCTGCTCGACCTCCGGTGCGGCGCTGCCGATCCGCGAAGCGGCCGGGCGCAGGCTGCGCGGCGGCGCGCCGGGCCCGATCACCGACAAGCTCAACGCGCTCTATTGGAAAAAGCGCGAAGCCGGCTGGCACGGCACGCCGCTCTAACGATGCGTCTTTCCGGCAAAGCAAAACCCGTCGCCAGGCGCGTCCGCTTCACCTTCGACGGCGTCGGCTATGAAGGGCTGGAAGGCGAAACGATCGCCGCCGCTCTCACCGCCAGCGGCATGCGCACGTTGCGAAAGGCGCGGTCGGGGGCGGCTCGTGGGCTGTGGTGCGGCATGGGCGCTTGCTTCGAATGCGTCGTCACGGTCGACGGCAAACCCGAACAGCGCGCTTGCTTGGTCAAGCTCGCCGACGGGCAGCGCATTGAATCGGTACCGCCGCCGCACGGCACCGCCCTCGCCCACGAGCCCGATGCCGCACCGGAAAAGATCGACTGCGATACGCTGATCGTCGGCGCCGGACCGGCGGGGTTGGAAGCCGCGCGCGTGATCGCCGAAGCCGGACTATCGGCGATCGTGCTGGACGAACGCCCCGCCCCCGGCGGCCAGTATTTCAAGCCGCTCGCCGACACGCATTCGATCGCGCCGGACGCGATCGACAAGCAATTCCGCCAAGGCGGCGCGCTGACGCAAGCAGCACTGACGGCGGGCGCAAAGATCGTCTCGAACGCCGTCGTCTGGGGGGCGTTCGCGCCCGGCGAAATCGCGGCTCTCGTCGATAGCCGATCCGTTGTCTATGCACCGCGCCGCCTGATCCTGGCGCCCGGCGCTTACGAACGGCCCGTCCCCATGCCGGGCTGGACGTTGCCCGGCGTGATGACGACGGGTGCGGCCCAAACTTTGGCGCGCGCCTATCGCGTCGCCGCGGGCGACAAAGTCATCGTTGCCGGCAACGGCCCGCTCAATCTGCAAACGGCCCTCGAACTCGTCGATGGCGGCGCCCATGTCGTGGCGATCGTGGAAGCCGCGCCCGAGCCCGGTCTTGCCGATTGGCGCGCGGCGTTCGGGCTGGCGATGGCGGCCCCCGATCTCGCGGCCGAAGGTTGGCGCATGATGCGCCGTTTGCGCAAAGCGGGCGTTCCCATTCTTTGGGGCCGTTCGGTCGTCGCAGCGGAAGCGGGCGATGCGGGAAGTTTCGCCCGCGCCCGGCTCGACGACGGGACCGTTCTGTCCGGCGACGCACTGGCGCTGGGCTACGGCTTCGTGCCGTCGAGCGAGTTGGCACGGCAATTGGGTGTGGCGCATCGCTTCGTCGATCGGCATGTCGGCGGGCTTGCGGCCGAAACCGCGGAAGACGGCGCCACGAATATCGAGAACGTGCGCGTGATCGGCGATGGGGCGGAGATCGGCGGATCGCGGATCGCGCGCGCGCGCGGCGTTCTCGCGGGCGCGGCGGTGACCGCGGAGTTGGGCCGCCCGCGCGAGAGCCTCGATATCGCCGCGGCCAGCGCCGATCTTGGCCGCGCACGGCGCTTTCAGGACGCGCTGTGGTCGCTCTATCAAGCCCCCGCTTTCGACGTGCGCAAGATCGACGATTCGACGATCGTCTGCCGTTGCGAGGAAGTGACCGCCGGCCGTATCCGCGAACTCGCCAAAGCGGGTGCGGCATCGCTGGGCGCGCTCAAACGCAACACGCGCAGCGGGATGGGCCGCTGCCAGGGCCGCAATTGCGCGGCCACGCTCGCGCGCTTGATTGCGGCCGAAACGGGCAAGCCTATAGGCGCTTATGATTTCTTCGCGCCGCGCATTCCTGCGAAGCCCGTGCCGGTCACCGCCCTCGCCTTCGAACAGCCCGAATGGGGCGGGCACAAAAGCATGGAAGCGCCGCTGCCCAGCGCCGCGCGCGTGCGCGCGGGGCGCGAAAGCGGCGAAGAGACCTTGGCGACGGACACGCTCGTGATCGGCGGCGGCATTCTCGGTTCGTCGACGGCGCTGTTCCTGGCGCGCGCGGGCATCGAGACGATTTTCATCGAGCGCGACGAACCGAATTTGCAAGCATCCGGCGCCAATGCCGGCAGCCTGCATGTGCAATTGCTGTCCTTCGATTTCGGCGCGAAAGCCGAAGCCGGCGGCGGCCCGGCCGCACGGACCCTTGTGCTGGGGCCGCCCGCGACGGCGTTGTGGCGCGAGATCGAAGCGCAATCGGGGCTCGATCTCGAGATTCGCACGACCGGCGGCTTGATGGTCGCGGAAAGCGAGCGCGACCTTTCATTCCTCGCCGCGAAGACCGAGCTGGAGCGCGGCTACGGCGTCGATTGCCATGTCATCGGCGCGAACGAGTTGCGCGCTCTCGCCCCCGCCCTCTCCGAAAAGCTGATCGGTGCGGCCTATTGCCCGTCGGAGGGCAAGATCAATCCGCTGACCGCGACCTATGCGGTCGTCGATCTCGCCAAACGTGCGGGCGCCGATTTGCGCACCGGCTGCGAAGTTCGCGCGATCGAACGCGAAGACGGGATTTGGCGCGTGACGACCAATCGCGGCACGATCCGCGCGCGGCGCGTCGTCAACGCCGCGGGTCCCTGGAGCCCCGCGATCGGCAAGCTGGTCGGCATCGACGTGCCGGTGAAGGGCGCGCCGCTGCAAATCGTTGTCACGACGCCGGGCCCGAAAATCGTCACGCAATTGGTGGCACACGCCGACCGGCATTTGACGCTGAAACAGGCCGACACCGGCGGCTTCATCGTCGGCGGCGGCTGGACCGCGTCGGCCGACCCCGCGACGGGCTTGGGCCGCGTGTTGCGCGGTTCGGTCGAAGGCAATCTATGGGTCGCGCGCCGCGTCGTGCCCGCGCTGGACGGTTATCAAATCCTGCGCGCCTGGGCGGCGATGAACGTCAATCTCGACGGCGCGCCGCTATTGGGCGAAGTGCCGGGTTTGCCGGGCTTCTTCAACGCGGTCACGTCGAACGGGTACACGCTGGGACCGATCGCAGGCCGCATCACCGCCGATCTGATCGGCGGGCGCGACCCGGGTTTCGACATGAAACCTTTCTCGATCGAGCGCTTCGCCTAACGCGCGACGGTGCCGCACCATTCGGCGACGCTGCGCGCGATCACGCGGATGGCGCGCAAGTAATCCTCCACGTCGACCCATTCGTCGACGCGGCCGTTCTGCGTCAGATCGCCGCAAAGCGGGCCAAGGCCCACGGTCGGAATATTCTTCTGGACGATCGGATTGCGGATATCGCTCGACGTATGCATCGGATTGACGAAGGGTTGTTCGCCCGTCACCGCGACGATGGCGCCCGCGACGGCCCGATAAAGCGGATGGGCGGGCGGCGTCTCGGCCCCCGTGACGCCGGAAATCCACTCGATCTTCGGCGGGTTCGCTTTCAGGAATTCGTCGCCCTGAACGGCGGTATCGATCGCCGCGACGATTTCCGCCTTCACTTGATCCAGCGTTTCCGGCGGCGGGAAAGCCAGCGCGCAATCGAGCATGCAGGATACAGGCATGCGCGACGGCGCGCCGATCGTCCCGGCCGCGACAGCGCCGACCAGAAGATTGGTCGAGCGGCCGACCGCCGCATCGAGCAGCTCATGGCGCACGCGCGCCGCGCGTTTGGAATCCAGCTCAAGCAAGGCCGCGCGCACGATCAGCGCCTTGTCGAACGCGTTGACCGAGCGATGCGCGAAGGCCGTATGGCTCGGCTCGTTCGTATCGGGCGCTTGGCCCGCGACCGTCACGCGAAATTCGATCTGGCCCGAGCAGAAGGCCTTGATCTCGCGCATGCCCACACCCGATTCCGCCGGATGCAGATAGATCGCGGCATCGGCGGTCAAGCCGCCATGCATCAGCGCCGAAACGCCGCGCGCATGGCGCTTGCTTGGGGTGGAAGCGAGGATCGCCTCACCCTTCAATCGCAAGTCTGCGCGCGCGATCGTCTCGAACGCCATGACGCCGATCGCGACACCGGCCAGATCGTCCGCCACGCCCCAACCATGGATGCGGCCATTCGCGACGTCGCCGGCGAACGGATCGCGCGTCCAAGTGTCGAGCGCGGCCAAGGGCTCGCCGTCGGGATGCGCGAACAGAATGGCGCTGCGCCCGCCGCCGGCCCCCGGCAAGCGCGCGACGACGCTCTCCCGCTCGCCTTTTGTCGCCGCGGTATCGGCGGCGAATTCTGCCATCAGGGGGACATCGGCCGGGTCGTAGCGGACGGTCTCGACCGCGGCGCCGAGTTTCGCAAGCCGCGCGGCGACGATCGCTTGCACGGCGGCTTCGCCGTCGCGCTGGGCCGCGAGCAAATCGCGCAGAAACTGCAAGGAAGCTTGGCCGTCGACATCGTCGAGCATTGTCCTATTTCCGCTTCGTTCAAATGGCCAAACGCGCCGAACGCCGGCGCAGGATCCGCAACAAGCCGAAGGTCGAGTAATCGACCGGATCGCCCGTACCAACGGCGCGCCCGCCGACATGCAAGCGATACGATCCCGGCCCGGCGTCGATGTCGAGTTCGTGCTCCGTCGCTTGCGTCGTCGGATCGGCGATCAACTCTATGCGCGTCGCGTCGAGCCCAAGCCCCGCCAGCGCCACGCCGACGGCGGTGTTGAGATTATCGGGAAAACGATCCGCGATCTCGCGCACGCTGCCGGACGCGACGACCTTCCGCGCCGTGACGGCGTCGAGATCGGCGAATTCGCGCGCGGGAGTCGCCTTCCACATCGCAGGCGACTTGATCTGCCGATAGAGGACGGCGCGCAAATCGTCCTCGCGCGCCGCCGACAACGCCTCCAGCGTTGCCATCGCGCCGGGCGGGATCTCCAGACGCCCCGGCCCCGCCTCGGCGGCGGCCAAAAGCTCGCGTTCGACGACACGGTCGCAGAACGCCGTCAGCGAGAGCGGAACCACATCGATACCGGCGCGCAGCAAGGGCGGCGCCAATTCGGCGAGCGCGGCGCGCGACGCGCATTCGAAAACCAATTCCGGATCGGTCGCGATCAGGCTGCGCAAATCGTCGCCGCGCTTATGCGTCGCAGTCAACGTCCAGCCCGGGACATTGGCGACCAGCACTGCCAAACGCCGCCCGATTTTTCCGCCGCCGATTATCGCGAATCGCCGCATACGAACCCGAACTCCCGACATCGCTTTCTACGGGCACAGTCGCGGAATGTCACGAAGCCTCGCTCGCTTGCCGCGGCGGCGCGCGCTCTGCCGGGAGATATCGGCTTCCTTGCCGGCCTGGACGAGACTTCGGCCTTGCGCCACCGGCAGGCACGCCGTTCCGGCAGAGTTTCGTCGCAGCTCGCTCAGCGGAATTCGTTTTTGGGAATCTTCGCGCGCCGCGCCCGGTCCTTCGGTGCGCGTTTAGTGTCTCAAGTCTTGGTTCTTGCGCGCGGCATGAATCACGAACGCGACGATACAAGCCAATAACAACGCGGCGCCCGGATCGGCGAATATCTGTCCGACATCGCCGCGCGCGAGCACAAGCGCACGGCGAAGGCTGTCGTCAAGCATCGGCGCCATCACGAAGCCGACGAAGAATGGCGTGGGATCGCACGCGAGGCGCCGCATCGCGAAGCCCAGCACGCCGAAGGCAAAAAGCAAAAACACATCGACGATGGAACGCTGAAGCGAGTAAGCGCCAGCGGCGCATATCGTCACAATCGCGGAGAAGAGCCAAGCGTCGGGTATCGTCAGAATTCGCGCCCATAGACCCGCCAGCGGCAGGTTGAGAGCAAGCAACATTACGTTGCCGAGCAGCATGCTGGCGATGATGGTCCAGAAAAGATCTGGCCGATCCTGCGCCAGCAGCGGCCCCGGCAACACACCTTGCAGCATCATGGCGCCGATCATAACCGCCATCACAGCGTTGCCGGGCAAGCCCAGCGATAGTAGCGGCACGAACGACGTCTGGGCGGCGGCATTGTTGGCGGCCTCGGACGCAGCCACACCTTCCATCGCGCCCTTGCCGATGCGTCTGCCCCGTCTGCCGAAGCGCTTCTCAATCGCGAAGGCGGCGAAAGAGGCGAGTACCGTCGATCCGCCGGGCAGCAAGCCGATCAGCGAGCCGATGATCGTAGCGCGGAAAGTCGGCGGCGCGCAGGCGATCAACTCCTTGCAATGGGGCCGCACGCGGCCGAGCGGCGCGCGCCACGCCGCACCGTCTTGGCGCGACAACGTGTCGGCGATCTCGCCCAGCCCGTAGACCCCCATCGCGACGATGGCAAAGCCGATTCCGTCCGCGAGTTCCCATACGCCGAAGGCGAAACGCGGCATGCCGCCGCCGGAATCCGTGCCGATCAGCCCCAGAAAAACGCCGATCGCGGCTCCCCCTGCGGCTTTGCCGCCCGCCGCGGGCGACAAGGCGACGGACGCGGCGATGCCCAGAAAAAGCAGCAGCGCGAAATGTTCCGGCCCGAAGGCCAAGCCGATCCGCACGAAAATCGGGGCGAGCCAAGCGATCGCGAAGGTAGCGGCGATGCCGCCGACGAAAGAAGACAGCGCCGCGATGGCGATCGCGGGACCCGCGCGTCCGCGCTTGGCGATCGCATGGCCGTCGAGCGCGGTTACAACGCCGGAGGCTTCGCCGGGCAAATTGACAAGGATCGCCGCCGTCGACGAGCCGTACTGCGCGCCGTAGTAAATGCCCGCGAGCATCACCAATGCGCCGGCGGGCTCGAGTTGGAACGTTGCTGGCAGCAAAAGCGCTACCGTGGCGACCGGGCCTATACCGGGCAAAACACCGACCAGCGTTCCCAGCGCCACGCCAGCGAAACACAATATGGCGGTGGACGGCTGGAGAACCAATCCGAGCCCAAGCCACAATCCTTCGAGTGGCGACATCGCGATTCTTCGGTTTCAGCGAACGGCGAAAGCGAGACCGAATATCGCGTAGCCGAGCATGCCGACGACCACGCCGATAAGCGCGACGCGATACCAGGCGACGCCGATCGCGAAAGCGCCTGCCGCCGCCGCGGCGATGCAAGCCAAGGCCAAGCCCGCAAAATGCAGCAAGCCCGCGAAAGCGAGAGCCGACCCTAGCGTCGCAACGACGGGACGCGTCCGCGTTCCGGCGGTCGTTTCGACATATCCGGCCTTTGTGCCTGCCATCATCGCGAGCCCTGCGATCGTCGATACCGACGCCGCGACCATCGGGAGCGCTCCGTTGCCGGGCCGGGCAAGTGTGCCGAGCGGAAGTTGCAGCGACAGCGCCATGCCTATCGCGCCGAAACCGGTCATCAACAGACCGCATCGAAAGGCCGGATCGCGCCATGTCGGGCGCAACGGTTTTGCGTTGCTGGGCGGGCTTTCGGTCGGATTTGGCGAATTGAGCATGCGCCTGCCTACCGCGAATAAGAATCGTTTGCAATACAGTGAGGGCTTTGTTACTTCGGCGCAGGCTCGATCCATCCCCCCCGTCGCTCGGCGCGGACGCGTCTGCGCAAAGAGGTCAAAGCCCATGAAAAAACTGTCAAATAAACTTTCGCTGTCGCGTCGTCATTTGCTCGCCAGCGGCGCTGCTGCACTTGTCGCACCGGCATTGTCGGGCCGCGCATCTTGGGCCCAAGGCTTCCCGGCGAAACCGATCCGGCTGGTCGTCGCTTCGGCCGCCGGCGGCAATGCCGATGTCGTCGCGCGGATCGTCGCAAACGAATTGGAGCCGCGCTTCGGTCAACGCGTGTTGGTCGAGAACATCGCGGCCGCTTCCGGCATGCGCGCGACCGAGGATGTTTCGCGCGCTGCGCCGGATGGGCACACGCTGCTGGTCGGCACGTCGTCGCAGCTTGTGTTCAACATGGCGCTGTTCGATCCGATGCCGGTGGATTTGCCGGCGACACTGCGCGGCGTGGCGATGATGAACTTCGTGCCGCTGGTGCTGTGCGTCGCCAAAGAAAACCCGGCCGCGAATCTCGCCGAGTATCTCGCCCTGCTGCGCGCCAACCCCGGAAAGTTCCGCTACGGCAGCGGCCCCACCGGTACCACGACCCATGTCGTGGGATTGCTCTTCGCGCGCCAGGCGGGCGTCGATGTCGAGCATGTGCCCTATCAGGCGGGCTCGCAGGCGATGCGCGACATGATCGCCGGCCGGGGGATTTCGCATATGTTCGACGTCGCGGTCACCGCGATTCCGCAGATCAAAGGCGGGAACGTGCGCGGGCTTGGCCTATCGGCATTAAAGCGCGCCGCCGCGATGCCGGATCTGCCGACGATTCACGAAGCTGGCTTGCCGAATTTCCAGGGCCAGACATGGAACTCGATCGCCGCGCCCGCGGGCACGCCGCAGCCGATCGTCGATCGCATCGCGATGGAAGTGAACGCGGTGATGGCTTCAACTTCGGTACGCGCGCGCATGCTCGAACTTGGATCGGAACTTCCCGATCCAATGACGCCCGCCCAGGTGGACGCGTTCTACAAAGCCGAGCGCGATCTTTGGATCCCGATCGTCCGCGCCACGGGCGCCCGCGCGAGCTAAAGCCTGTCGCCGGAAGCAGCGCGGCGATGCGGGCTGCCCCGCATCGCCCGCCGCCGTCCCGTTGCCGCGCCGGCCGAACGCAAGTCAGGTCGGAATAGGCAAGCTATGCTTCAACGCGACCGCGCTTCGGGCGACCTGCAACGCGTCGAGATCGACGTGCCGAACGCCGGGTACCTCCTCGCAAAGCGCCCGCACGGCATCGTGCTGCGCGCGCGAAGCGACAACGCCCGACACGCGCGCGAGACCGCGATCGACCGAAATGTTCAGCAGAACGCTGTCGCTCCAGCTTTCCTTGCGCAACCGCTTGCGGATTTCCGCCGAACAATCGGCGTCGCCCAGCGCCGCGCGGCCCTCGGCCGCCAGCGCCGCCTTCGCGAACGCGCCCAGCACGTCCGCCCGGCTGACGACGCCGACCACGCGGCCGCCCTCCCCGACGACAGGCACGCGCTTGATGCGATGCTTGTCGAGCAAAGCGACGATCGACGGCAGCTTGGTGTCCGGCGTGATGGTCACGACCTGGCGGCTCATCGCATCCGCGACCTTGCGCCCGTGCGCGCGCGCATAGTCGCGCGCGAGATCGCGATCGGGCGTCAAAAGATTGAGCCACCAGGAGCCCTTCTTTCGCGTATCGAGTTCGATCCGGTGCACGAGATCGCCTTCGCTCAGCACGCCGATCGGCCGCCGCTTCGAATCGAGCACCAGCAGCGCGCTGACTTTGCGTTTCAACATGAGCTTGGCGGCCAACCGCACCGACATGTCTGGCGCGATCGACGCCACGCGCGTCGACATGATGTCCTTGGCCGTCGTCTTGTCCGTCGTCATTTCATCCTCCCCGGATCGTCATCTCTAAATGTGGCGACTTGAATAGCGATCGCAAGTCCAACCTGAGCGTCGAATTGCCGCGGCCACCACAAGTCCGCGCTGGAAAACCGGCCCGTTTGCGGCTTCCGGTCGATCATGGAATCCGGCGGGCGAACTGCGCGCCGAGCCCGAGCCGAATCTGCTTCTCGATTTCCACCGCCGCGAAGAACGCGGCGCCGATGGCGACGATCAGAATGCCGTCTCCCGCGGGCACCGCCTGCGTGCCGAACACGGCCTGCAACGGCGCCAGATAGGTCACCGCGAACTGCGCCGCTGTGATCGCGACGACGACTGTCCAAACGACCTTCGTTCCCTTCGCCGCCGCCCAGGTCAGAGACGCGCCGTGAATATTGCGGATAAAGAAGAGATGAAATATCTCGAGGACAACCAACATATTCATCGCCATCGTCTGTGCGAGTTCGATCGGATAGCCGCGATCGATTGCGTATCTGAAGATACCGAACACCGCCGCCAGAAACAGGCCCGCGACCAGAACAACGTGCCAGACCAGCTCACCGCTTAGAATCGGCGCATCCCGCGCACGCGGGGGACGTGCCATCGTGCCGGACTCGGTCGGCTCGAACGCCAGCGCTAGTCCGAGAGTGATCGCAGTGATCAAATTTATCCACAGGATCTGCACCGCCGTCACGGGTAGGGCCAAGCCAAGCAACAAGGCAAGCACGATAACCATGGCTTCGCCGGCGTTGGTCGGCAGCGTCCAGCTGATCACCTTCTTGAGATTGTCCCACACCGTGCGGCCTTCGCGCACAGCTGCCGCAATGGAAGCGAAGTTGTCGTCGGCGAGCACTAGATCGGCGGCTTCCTTGGCGGCTTCCGATCCTTTAAGCCCCATCGCGATTCCCGCGTCAGCCCGTTTCAACGCCGGAGCGTCGTTCACGCCGTCGCCTGTCATCGCCACCGACAGGCCACGCGCCTGCAATGCCGTCACGAGGCGCAGTTTGTGTTCGGGACTGGTGCGCGCGAAAACGTCCACGCTCGTGACCTCGAGCGCCAATTGCGCATCGTCGAGCTTGTCCAAATCGGCGCCCGTCAATACGCGGACCGGGTTTTCCAAACCGATCTGCGCAGCGATCGCCGCCGCCGTGCCGGCATGATCGCCGGTGATCATCTTGACACGGATCCCGGCGGCACGGCATTCGGCGACCGCAGAGATCGCCTCGGGGCGCGGCGGGTCTATCAATCCGACAAGCCCGATGAACGTCGATCCGCCTTCCAGCGCGAGGCGATCGATATTCGCGCCCGCCTCGGCACGCTCGGCGAAAGCGAGGACCCGCAATCCACGACGCGCCATCGCGTCGGCCCGGGTTTGCCATCGCCCAGCGTCGATACCGGCACACATTCCAAGGACGCGCTCGGGCGCGCCCTTCACACAGGTTACACGCCCGTCGGCGGTCTCCGTCAGAACGGCCATGAACCGGTGACGGCTGTCGAACGGAACGGCATCCAATCTTCGGCCGCCGCGGGCGACACCCGCTTTCGCCGCGAAAGCCAGCAGCGCACCTTCCATTGGATCGCCTTCGACAGTCCAGTGCGCGCCGTCGCTTCGAAGCTCGGCGTCGTTGCAAAGCGCCGCGGTGCGCGCCAGCCGCGTCAGATCGCCGGCCGGAGCGATCGTTCCCGACGGCGCGTATCCCTCGCCCGTTACGGCGAATGAACCGTCGGCCGTCTCGGCGGCTGCTACCGTCATCTCGTTGCGGGTCAGCGTCCCGGTCTTGTCGGTGCAGATGACCGAGACCGAGCCGATCGCCTCGATGGCGGGAAGCCGTCTCACGATGGCATGCCGGCGCGCCATCGCCTGCACACCGATCGCCAGCGTTATGGTCATCACGGCGGGGAGCCCTTCCGGGATTGCCGCGACCGAGAGGCCAACGACAGCCATGAACAACTCGGAGAAGTCGTGATGCCCGACGAAGTACCCATAGACCAGCAGCAGAGCAGCCGCCAGAAGGATCAAAAACGACAGCCATCGCGCGAAGTGGTCCATCTGCGTGACGAGCGGCGTGGTCAATTGTTCGACGCCTTCCAGTAATCCGCCGATACAGCCGATTTCCGTGTCGCGCCCGGTCGCCACCGCCAAGCCGCGCGCCGTACCGCTCGTGATCAGTGTGCCCGACCAAAGCATCGATCGCCGATCGCCGAGCGCTGCATCCGGCCGTGCGACGTCCACAGACTTTTCGACGGGCACGGACTCGCCCGTCAGCACTGCCTCTTGCGCCGCCAAGCCGCGCGCCTCGACGATGCGAAGATCCGCCGGAACCTTGTCGCCGGCATCGAGAATGACGAGGTCGCCCGGCACGAGTTCGGCACCGTCGATCGTCATGCGCCGCCCGTCGCGCAGCACGGCCGCATGGGGCGCCAGCATGTCCCGGATCGCGGCCATTGCCGCCTCGGCCTTACCCTCTTGGATGAATCCGATCATCGCATTGGCCAAGACCACCGCAAGGATGACGCCGGTATCGATCCAGTGCTGCAAAGCCGCCGTCACCGCCGCCGCCGCCAGCAGCACGTAGATCAGAACGTTGTGAAACTGGATCAGAAAGCGCAGAAGAGGCCCGCGCGAAGATGCCGACGGCAGCCGGTTGGGGCCATGTTCGGCCAACCGCCTTGCCGCTTCATCCGCCGTCAGACCGCCGTGGCCTGATGCGAACGCCGCGAAGCAGGTTTCGACGTCGCGCGCATGGGGATCGGTGAGTTTCATATCAGCGCGCCTCCACTCTGGGCATTCTTCATCGTTACCCGGCCTTGCCGCCTTCGGCGGCGATCGGCGGAACATCGATACGTTCGACAGGTTCTGCACCGCACAGCAACTCGACCGCGCGATCGGCGGCGTCTTGGAAAGGCTCTAGCACCAGATCGACCCCCGCTTCCTGCAACAGGCGGCGATCGTAATCCCCATGCGACGCCGCCGCGATCCGACCGCGATATCCCGCCGACCGCGTCAACTGAATCAATGTACGCCGCGCGTCTTCATGGCTGAGGCCAGCCGGGTGGATCGGCACGGTGGACAAGATCCATTTGGCCCGGCCGAACGGAATCTCGGAGACGAATTCGGGGTCCGAGGCATCGCCGAATTCGGCGTCCAACCCGAGCTCGCGCCAACGCTTCACTGCTTGCGGGTTGAAATCGATTCCGAGCACGCGAACTCCGCGTTGCCGAAGCCGTGTCCCGATTGCCGTACCGAAGCGTCCGAGCCCGAAAACGACCACCGCGAAGTCGCCCGACATGCGGCGCCCAGAGAACGACTCTTCGCGATGCGCACCGCCGCGCTCGAATACGCCGAGCGCAGGTTCGAACAGCGCGTAGAGTCGATGGGAGTGAACGATCATATAGGTCGATGCCGCGATCGTAACGAGCCCCACCATCGTAACCAGCCCCAAAGCGTCCGGGCCCACATGCCCGAGCGATACCCCCATCGCCGTGAATATCAGCGAAAACTCTCTAATCTGCGCGACCGTCAGACCGGCCAAAAAGCCCGTCCGCTTCGCGTAACCCATAGCCCCGAGTATCGCGAGTACGATCAGTGGATTGCCGATCAGTACGAAAGCCGAAAACACCGCTGCGGCGGTTGCGTGCGCGCCAAGTGTCGACAAATCGAGATTCGCGCCCAACGCGACGAAAAAGAACAACAGAAGGAAGTCGCGCAGCGGCGCCAACCGCGCGGAGATTGTTTCGCGGTACGGCGTCGAGGCCAAAGCGATTCCTGCCAACAGCCCCCCGATTTCCTTGCCGAGCATTGCCGCTTCGCCCGCCGCTGCGAAAATCGCCGCGATAGCTATTGCGCTGATCGTTAACAACTCGGGCGAACGCGCCAGCCACACTGTCAGCGGCGTCGCGAAGAACTTTACGAACAGGAAGACAGCGGCGGCGAGTCCTGTCCCCGCCGCCAAGATGGCGAACCAAGATCCCGGCTCCGCGGCATCTTCGGCGTTGGCGCCGATCCCGATCGCTGACAACGCGACCATCGCCGCTACTACGCACAGATCCTGAACAATTAAGAAGCCCAGCGCGATTTGCCCTTGAAGGGAATCGATCTCGCGCTTGTCGGAGAGGAGTTTGACGACGATGATCGTTGACGAGAATGTCAGCGCGACCGCGACATACAAGCTCGTCACATGGTCAAGACCGAGACCAAGACCGATGAGATAGCCGAAGAAAGACGTGAAAGCGACTTGGCCGAGCCCCGTGACGACGGCGACGTAACCTAAAGAACGGATCAGCGCCACATCGAGCTTGATGCCCACCAAAAACAACAGGACGGCGATGCCAAGCTCGGACATCAACTCGATATAGCCCGTTGCGGCAACGATATTTAACGCCGACGGTCCGGCAAGTAGCCCGGCTGCGATGAATCCGACGATCAACGGCTGGCGCAAAATGCTGCCAGCCAAACCGACCGCAGCCGCCACCGCCAGCAACAATGCAACTTCTGCGAAATCTATCATCCGTGAAAGCCCGAGACATACCCATATCTCGGATGGTGTTTGCGTAGTTGCGCCGCAAACGCCGTCCCAAGGTCTAGTTGGCGAAAATGCCCTGATTTCTGGCTGCAAGGGCTTTCGATACGGATGTCAAATGACCGAATTGAGCTTGTCATATCGATATTTTTCTACATTAAGAAAACGGGAAACTCTTTAACCGCCACCTCACTGCGAATTGGCGTTGACCGCCAACGTAGACGAACAAGCGTCGCAATCATTGACCTGCATCAAGTACGTCACTTGTAACTTGTGATCGAATACGCACTTCACTGAAGCGGGTGATCAACGCATGAAGCGACTGGCACTAGCGACGGATTTCTCGGAACGCTCCGATCGAGCGTTGCGGCGCGCCGTACTTCTCGCGCGGCGTAGCGGCGCCGTGATCGATCTCGTCCACGTGATCGACGACGATCGTCCCCGCCGCATTGTCGAGCGAGAGAAGCACGAGGCGTGGCTGCTGCTGACGGAACTCGCCGGGTCGTTGAAAAGCGTCGATGGCGTCGCCTCGACGATTCGCATCGAACTCGCCGATCCGTTCGCGGGGATTTTGAAGTCGGTGGACGATCCGGCCCCCGACATGCTCGTCATCGGTCCGCATCGGCGTCAAATTTTGCGCGATGCGTTCGTCGGCACGACGGCCGAACGCACGATACGCGCGGCCGCGTGCCCGGTCCTGATGGCGAACGGCCCGCCCTTCGGGGATTACGCCCATGTCATGCTGACGACCGATCTCTCCAAGGGCTCGCGCGAAGCGCTCAAACGGTTCATCCGGTTGGATGACTATTTCAGCGGCCGGCGATCCATACTGAACGTATTCGATGCACCGGCCTTGCGGCTGGCGATGTCGTCATTCGTCGCGGAACGCGACCGCGAAGACTATCTTGATGGGCTGCGCGCCGACGCACGGCGCGATCTAGTTGTTTTCGCGACTGAGATCGGCGCCGCCAGCGCCGAGCGCCTCGTCCGCCACGAAGCGGCGGCGCCCGCCGTGGAGATTTTTGGAGGAAGCCGTCGCGCGTCGAGCCGATCTCCTTGTCGTATCCACGCAAAGCCGCACGACATCGGCGCGGGCCGTACTGGGAAGCGTCGCGGAACGGATACTCGCTTCGGCGTCGCTCGACGTTCTCGTATTGCCGCCGCCGGAACGGGAGACTGAAGAATGAAGAACACGGAAGTCGGCGAGCGCAACGCTGAGCCGTACAGGCTCCAGCGTATCCTCGTCGCCGTCGATCTCGGCGCCTGCATGGATCGGGCCGTCGATCGCGCGCTCATGCTTGCGGCGCAAGGCGCCGCCGTCCATTTCGTACATGTCGCCGAACCTTCGGCACCCTCCGATGGAGTCGCGATCGGCCGGCTGCGGGAGGCCATGACGCGTCTGACCACCGAATTCTTGGAAAACATTCCGGCCGGACGGGCGGTCGTGACGGGCGAAGTTCTCCAGGGCGCGATCGACGACAAAATCGCCCGTGCAGCGAGCGCGATGGGCGCCGAGATTGTCGTCGCCGGTAGCCCGCGCGACATGTCCTTGATGGGTATGATTCGCGGTACCGTCATCGATAACATTATCCGGAGAGCGAATTGCCCGATTCTCGTCGTCAAAGCGCGCGCGCGGCGCCCCTACGCGAAGATCGTGGCAGCCGTCGATTTGGAAGGGTCGTCGCGCAAGGCGCTGACCTTCGCGCTGAAGGCATTTCCCGACGCGGCGATCGAAGTCGTCCATGTCGACGAAGGCGGAGGTACTGCGGATGAGGCGGCGCTCCGGCGCCGGCTCGAGCAATTGGTCGCCGAATGCGTCGCGGACACCGGGCGCGGCGCGGCGCATGGGCACGGGCGCCGTTCCATCCGTGTCGCGCAGGGTCGAGCAGCCGGGATTCTGCTCGAAGAGGTTCCACGCATGTCGCCGGATCTTGTCGTTCTTGGAACGCATGGGCGGATCGGTGTCGATAGCCTCGTGTTCGGAAGCGTCGCGGAAACGCTGACCGCGCTGCTCGTGCAGGACACGCTCGTCGTGCGCGCTTGAACGGCCGCGAGACCGATCGCGCGGGCGCATTGGGTGTACATGCGTTTTTGCGACCGGCCGTACCGGAGCGGATTCTTCAACGGCGTCGGGTTCGAGCTGTCCGGCACCAACGCGGCTTCTCGATCCCGCGCGACTTTCCCGTGTTTCGAACCGAGCCGAATGAGGAACATCCCAGTTCGGGCATGTAAAACTCGGGCGAAATTCTTATCCTTTTGCAAAGACTCCCGTTGAAATGTGTCGGGACAACGACAAGATTGGCGTGTCCCGGTCCGGTTCTTGCTCGATCGGGTCGATCCTGCGGTTCGCGTCGATCGGAACGCGAGCCGGTTCCCCCCAAGCGCCCGGCCATAACGGGCGCGAAACACGGAGGCTAATCTTGAAGTCCGTTGCTCTCTTCGCCGCTTCCGCTGCGGCGTTCCTTATGTTCGCACCCGCCGCCGCCAACGCCGGCGCCGCGCTCGACGCCATCAAGCAGCGCGGTACGCTGCGTTGCGGCGTGCAAGGCCCGTCGAACCCGGGCTTCGGCGTTCCCGACGCGCAAGGCCGCTGGGGCGGCTTCAACGTCGAGATCTGCCGCGCGATCGCGATCACGATCTTCAACGATCCCGCGAAGGTCGAATTCGTGCCGGTGACCACGCAGAGCCGTTTCCCGGCGCTCGCGGCCGGCGAAGTCGACGTGCTGTCGAACAACTCGACCTGGACGCTGACCCGCGACTCCAACGTCAACCGCTTCAACTTCCCGGCCATCGTGTTCTACGACGGCCAGGCGATGATGGTGCCGCGCCGTCTGAACGTGACCTCGGCGCGCGGTCTCAACGGCGCCACAGTCTGCGTGCAGCCCGGCACGACCACCGAGTTGAACCTCGCCGACTATTTCCGCCAGCACAACATGACGTTCCGTCCTGTCGTCGTGGCCGATCTCGACGAGCTCCGCCGCACCTACGACAGCGGCCGCTGCGACGTGTTCACCAACGACTTCGCGGCCCTCGCCGCCCAGCGCACGCTGCTGACCAACCCGCGCGACCACGTCATCCTGCCCGAGCGCGTCTCCAAGGAGCCTCTGGGCCCCGTGGTGCGCCAGGGCGACGAGGAGTTGACGAACATCGTCGCATGGACGGTCTTCGCGCTGATCGACGCCGAGGAAATGGGCATCACCGCCGCGAACGTCGAACAAATCGCCGGTTCTTCGACCAACCCGGTCGTGCGCCGTCTGTTGGGTGTGGAAGGCAACATGGCTGAGTCGATCGGTGCGGCGAACGCGCAATACGCCCGTACGATCATTCGCACCTTCGGCAATTACGGCGAGATCTTCGAACGTCATCTCGGCGTCAATACCCCGCTCGGCCTCGAGCGCGGCATGAACAACGTCTGGACCCGCGGCGGCCTGCTCTACGCCCCGCCGGCTCGCTAAGCACGGAAAGGCAGGCCGCTTCCGGAAAACCGGGAGCGGCCTGCCCCCTTTTTCCCATCTCCCATGTCGAACTCCGCCTCCGCCCTCGCCGCTCCCGCTTGGTGGAATGACCGCGACGTGCGCGCGGTTATCCTGCAAGCCGTCTTGCTCGCGCTCGTCTTGCTGCTGGGATTTTTCCTGTTCAACAACGCCCAGACGAATATGGCGGCACGCGGGCTCCAGCTGGGTTTCGGTTTCCTCGACCGTTCGGCCGGCATTCCGATCGGCGAGTACCTGATTTCCTATACTCCCGCCGACAGTTATTCGCGCGCGCTGACCGTAGGGCTGCTCAACACGCTGCGCGTCGCCATCATCGGCTGCGCAATCACGACCTTGCTGGGCGTGTTCCTGGGCGTGATGCGGCTTTCCGACAATCCGCTCCTTTCCGGCTTGGTCGGCGGCTACATCGAGATCGTGCGTAACACCCCGGTGGTGCTGCAACTCGTGTTCTGGCTCGTGGTGTTCCAGCAACTGCCGCATGTACGCGAGGCGCTGAACCCGGTGCCGGGCGTCTATCTTTCGCAGCGCGGCCTGATAATTCCATCGATAGACTGGAACACCGGGCTGCAGCTGATGCTGCTCGGCTTCGCGATCGCGATCGCGGCCTGCGTCGTCACGATCCGCCGCGCGCGCGCACACCAAGCCAAGACCGGCGAGATCAGACGCGTCTGGCATTTCTGTCTCGGCTATCTCGTGCTGATACCCTGGGCGCTGTCGATGACGGCATCCCAGCCCGTGACGGTGTCGATGCCCGTATTGATGGGATTCAACTTCCAAGGCGGGGCCACGCTCAGCCCCGAATTCGCCGCGTTGACGACCGGGCTCGTTGTCTATACCGCCGCCTTCGTGGCCGAAATCGTGCGCTCGGGTATCCAAGCGGTCGGCAAAGGCCAGTGGGAAGCCGCGCGCGCGCTCGGCCTGTCCAACGGCCGGATCATGCGCCTGGTGATCCTGCCCCAAGCTCTCCGCGTCATCATTCCGCCGCTGACCAGCCAATATCTGAACCTGACCAAGAATTCTTCGCTCGCCATCGTCATCGGCTATCAGGATCTGTTCAGCGTCTCGAATACGTCGATCAACCAAACCGGCCAGGCGATCGAAGTCATCTTCATCATGATGACGGTCTATCTTGGCCTGTCGCTGATCACTTCGGCGGGCATGAACTGGTACAATTCGCGCGTGGCGCTCAAGGAGAGATAGGCGATGACCGACGCCGCCCTGACGGCAACCGCCGAACGCCCCCGCATCACCTTCGCGGGCCTGGCCGCGCGTCTGCGCGAGCGCTATTTCGGCACGCCGCTCAACGCAACGATCACGGTGCTTTGCCTCGCCGCGCTGTGGTTCGTCGTGCCGCCCTTGGCCGGCTGGGCGATTTTCGATGCGCATTGGACGGCGACGGCCGCGCAATGCCGCGACGCGCGCGAGGGGGCATGCTGGGCCTTCGTGGGCGAGAAATTCTGGTTCGCGGTCTTCGGCCTTTACCCTTACGAATTGCGCTGGCGTCCGGGCCTGATGCTGTCGATCTTCGCCGCGATGGTGGGGATTTCGATGTTCCGGCGCTTCTGGTCGACGCGCCTCATTTGGGCCTGGGTCGCAGCCTCGGCGCTGATGTTCGCGCTGATGAACGGCACGGTGTTCGGGTTCGAGGTCTTCGGACCGCACACACCCACGCGCCTGTGGGGCGGGCTGACCGTCACGGTGTTCATCGCCGTATTCGGCCTCGCGACTGGCTACCCGCTCGCGATCCTGCTCGCGCTCGGACGGCGCAGCCATATGCCGGTGGTCAAATGGTTCTGCGTGGCCGTCATCGAATGCGTGCGCGGCGTTCCTTTGGTCACGATCATCTTCATGGCGGCGATCATGCTGCCGCTATTCCTGCCGTCAGGCATGACGATCGACCGCCTGTTCCGTATCCAATTCGCCTATACGATTTTCTCCGCCGCCTATCTGGCCGAGGTGGTGCGCGGCGGGCTTCAGGGCCTCAATCGCGGCCAGTACGAAGCGGCCGAATCGCTCGGACTCAACTACGCGCAGAAAATGCGCCTCGTGATCCTGCCCCAGGCGCTGAAACTGACCATCCCCGCGCAGGTAAACACCTTCATCGGCCTGTTCAAGGACACTACGCTGGTCGTGATCGTCGGGATCTTCGACTTCTTCACCACGCTGCGCGCCGCACTGGGCGATCCCAACTGGATGGGCTTCCCCAACGAGGCCTACGTGTTCGCGGCCTTCGTCTATTTCGTGTTGTGTTTCGGCATGTCCAAATACAGCCAGCGCCTTGAGCGCGTGCTAAGCCCCGAAACAAGGCGATGAGAGCCCTCGTTGATCGAAGGCCTATCTCTTTTGATTGCCCTGGGGCTTCTTTGCGAGTCGAGGCCAACATACTGATCGGCCCCCATCGAGTGGTCCGGATGGAATGTTAGTGCATCGTGGCCGCCTTCGCCATTGCCGGCTAAAGGTGGAGCGAAGCGGAACCGGAAGGCGGCAATGGCGGCGTCGCGGTTTCCGGCGCCGGCGGTCGATATCCGAGACTGCTGTGCGGGCGGATCGCGTTGTAGTGCCGCCGCCACGCCTCGATCAGCACCATGGCTTCGGCAAGGCTGTAGAAGATTTCGCCGTCGAGGAGCTCGTCGCGCAGCGATCCATTGAAGCTTTCGTTGTAACCGTTCTCCCAGGGCGACGCGGGCGTGATGTAGAGCGTCTTCACGCCGACCTTCGCCAGCCATTTCTGCACCGCCGTCGCGATGAATTCGCTGCCGTTGTCGGACCTGATGTTTACCGGCGGCCCGCGCGCGATGAACAACTCTGCCAACGCCGCCAGCACGTCCTCGTGACGGAATCGACGCGCGACCACGAGAGCCAGGCATTCTCGGCTGGCCTCGTCGATGATCGTCAGGATCCGGAACTTCCGGCCGTCGTGGGTGCGCCCCGCGACGAAGTCATAGGCCCAGACATGTCCCGGATACTCAGGCCGCAGACGGATGCACGATCCGTCGTTTAGCCATAGCCGGCCACGTTTGGGCTGCTTTTGCGGCACCTTCAGCCCCTCGCGCCGCCAGATCCGCTCGACCCGCCTGAGGTTGACCGCCCACCCGGCATTCCGCAGCAATGCCGCCACCCGACGATAGCCGTAGCGGCCGTATTGCCGCGCCAGCGCGATGATATCGTCCGTCAACGCCTGCTCGTCGTCTGCCCCTCGCGGCACCTTACGCTGCGTCGATCGATGCTGACCCAGCACCCGGCAAATCCGTCGCTCAGATACCGAGAGTTCGCTTCATACGTGATCGATGCAGCGCCGACGGCGCGCGGGGCTCAGAAGTTTCCCCGAGCGGCCTCCTGCAAGATCAGCTTGTCGAGCGTCAGATCTGATATCGCCCGCCGGAGACGCTGGTTCTCTTTCTCCAGATCCTTCATCCGCCGCGCTTGATCGGTCTTCAGGCCGCCGAATTCCTTGCGCCAGCGATAGTATGTCTGCTCGGAAACGCCGATCCGGCGGCACGCATCGCTCGCCGTGCCGCCTTGCGCCATTACGATCTCAGCCTCGCGCAGCTTGCCGATGATCTCCTCAGGCCCGTGCTTCTTGCCCATGTTCCGTCTCCTTCAGGGTCCAGTCTAAGTTAACTTTTGGACCGCTCTGAAGGGGGCACACGCGACGGTCTTGCTGCAAGAGAACCTGGTGAGGCCAGTCTATGCGATGAGGGTGCCTTCGATCGGCGTCCAACCCGCCGGTCCGAGGGCGAAATGGGGAGTCGAAAACTGCCGGCGCAAACGGGGTAAGACCTCCGGTGCCGTCTTTTCGAAATAGCCGCGCCACAGACTTCCTTGCTGCATGGCGACGATGTAAGCGACGGCCTCGGCCCCTGCTTTCGCCAGCAGGTCGCGCGCCGCCACGAGCGAGCGGCCTGAACTGACCGTATCGTCGACCACGACGACCCTCTTCCCGCGTACGAGTTCGAGTTGGTTGGGATCGATATACAACGTTTTTCCGGCACCCGGGGAGGTGAGCGAGGAAACCGGCACCCCAAGCGCGTCGTCGTACCAGAATTTTCGCGAGTATCCGAGCGGTACGAACCGCGATAATCCCGACTCCCGCGCCACGCCGGGCGCAAGCGCAAAGCCGAGGGTTGGCAAGCCGACCACGGTTTGCGCACCTGCCGCGCGTGCGTCCTCTGCCATGGCGGACACGAGTGCGTCGACGACGTCGAACGACGCTTGATTGGGAATCAAGGATGCGACCGCACGCGGCGGTTCCGCGTCCGCGATGGCGCGCAAAGGCAAGGTCAGCCAACGTCCGCAACGCAAGCGGACTGCGTAACCGTCCCGGAACGGCGCGCGCGCAGCGCCTTCGGGCGGCTCCGAGGTCAAGCGCTGCCAAAACTCGGTTGTCGGCCGGGTGAAGGGCGCTTGCGTCATGCACCCGCTCGCGCGTCGAGCACGCGCCGGATCGCGCGCACGATGCCGACATAGCCCGTGCAGCGGCATAGATTGCCCGACAGCTCGACGCGCACGCGCGCATCATCCGCATCGGGCAAGCGCAGAACGATATCGCGCGCTGTGATCAACATGCCTGGCGTGCAATAGCCGCATTGCAGCGCATGCTCGGCCGCGAACGCGGCGCGCAGCTCCGCCATCACGGGATCGTCGGCGAACCCCTCCAGCGTACGGATGGTGGCCCCCTCGCACGCCACCGCCAACGCGATGCACGATCGCGCGGGCGCGCCGTCGATCTCCAGCGTGCAAGCGCCGCATACTCCGTGCTCGCAGCCCAGATGTGTCGCCGTCAACCGCAAGCCTTCGCGCAGGAAATCGGCGAGATGCGTGCGCGGCTCGACTTCGGCCGAAATCGACACGCCGTTAACCGACAACGCGACTTTCGCCATCCAGTTCGCTCCTCAAGCCGCGGCGCGGCGCGCCAAAACGGGCAGCACGCGCGCCTTGTAGGCGTCGCCGACCTGCGACGGATCGAACGGCGCGCGCGCGGCCTCGCCTTCGAGGACGATCGGCGGACCATCGACGGCGCCAAGCACGAGGCGGGTTTCGCCGCGCTCGGGATCGTCGAGCCAACCGGCGATGGCTTGCGCGAACTCTCCGGTCTTGCGGCAGAGCTTCCGGTAGCCGAACTTCGCACGAGGCCCCCGCTTCGGCACGCGCACGCGAACCAGAAGCTCGCTTTCCCCGGCCGCGGGCGCGAAGGTACCGAGCATCCAGTCGCGGGCCGCCACGTCGCGCGCGCCCGCAGGGCCCCGCACGGTCATGGTCGCGCCCGCCAGAATCATCGCCGTCATCCAGTCGGCCGCCGGATCGGCATGGCACAACGAACCGCCGAGCGTGCCGCGGTTGCGGATCGCCCGATAAGCAATACCCGCGGCTACGCGGCGCAGGAAGCCGCCGGTTGGATCGGGATGCTTGCCATCCTCGATCTCCGCATGGGTCACGCAAGCGCCATAGAGCATCGCGTCGGCGGTTTCCTCGACGGCGCGCAGCTCCGCGAGACGCCTTATATCGATCAGCAACGCCGGCTGGGCGAGACGCAAGTTCAACATCGGGCCGAGCGATTGGCCTCCGGCGATCGGCTTGGCGGCCCCGTTCGCGTCCGCGAGCAGGCGCACGGCCTCTGCCAGGTCTTTTGGGGCCGCATAGTCGAACGCGGCGGCCTTCATGCCGGCACCTTGGCCTTGGCGGCCGCGATGAGAGCGAGCAGCCGCTCGGGCGTCACGGGGCTTTCCAGCGGTTCGACTCCCAAATCGGCCAGCGCGTCGGCGATGGCATTGGCGATGGCGGCCGGCGGCGCGATGGCGCCGCCCTCGCCGATTCCCTTCTGCCCGAATTCGGTGATCGGCGATCTGGTCATCATATGGTCGATGCGGATGTCGGGCACCTCGGTCGGACCGGGCAGAAGGTAGTCGGCCAGCGTAGAGGCGAGCGGCTGGCCGTGCGCGTCGAAGCGCGCCTCCTCGTAGAGTGCCGTGCCGATCCCTTGCGCGGTTCCGCCATAGACCTGACCGTCGACGATCATTGGATTGAGAGCGGTCCCGCCATCCTCGCAGATCGCGTAATCGAGTATTTCCACCGCACCTGTTTCGATGTCGACGGCGACCAAGGCCGCGTGCGCGGCGTAGCTGAAGGTACCTGTGTCGCGCCCGGCCTTATAGCCTTCGACGACTTCCAGCCCGCCTGGATCGACGTCGGCAGGAAGGTTCTGCGGCGCGCGATACCAGGTGAGCGCGATTTCCGCGAGCGGAACGTTTCCGCCCGCCGCGCATACGGCGCCGTTCTCATAGCGCGCCTCGGCGGGATCGATCTGTAGGAGCTTGGCGCCGATCTTGATCGCGCGCGCGCGCAAGGTCTTGCACGCGGCTGCGACGGCGCCGCCCGACATCACGGCACTGCGCGATCCCCAGGTGCCGGTCGAATAGGGCGACAGCGCCGTATCGCCATGGACCAAGCGCACCGCGTCGGGATCGACCCCGAGAATCTCGTTAGCGATCTGCGCCATCGTGGTTTCCATCCCCTGGCCATGGCTATGCGCGCCGATACGCAGCTCCAGCCCGCCGTCCGGAGTGAGCCGCGCAGCGCATTGCTCGTGGCCAGGCACCATGGGAATACCCCATCCATGATAGACCGACGTGCCGTGCGCCGCCTGCTCGCAGAAGATCGCAAACCCGACGCCCACGCGACGTCCGTCCGCCTCGCCATTTTTCTGACGCGCGCGGATCGCGTCGAGCCCGATCGCCGCGACCGCGCGGCGCATGGCTTCGGGGTAGTCGCCACTGTCGAACATCTTGTTGGTGACGTTGACGTAGGGCATCGCTTCGGGCGGCACGAGGTTGCGCAATCGCGCGAGCCAAGGCTCGATCCCCGCCGCGCGCGCGATTGCATCCATCGTCAGTTCCATGGCGAAACACACGCCCGTGCGCGCCACGCCGCGATACGGAAGGATCGGCGGTTTGTTCGAGGCGACTGACCATGTCCGGCAGCGATACGCGCCCAAAACATAGGGACCGGGCAGGATGCTGGCGACTTGCGCGGCTTCCAGGCAGGCGGAAAACGGATATGACGAGTACGCGCCAGCGTCGACGATCGCCTCGCATTCGAGGCCGAGCAGCCGCCCGTCCCGATCAGCATAGGCCGATATCTCGTAAAGATGCTCGCGGCAATTCGCGTTGGCGACAAGCTGTTCGCGCCGATCCTCGATCCAGCGCACCGGCCGATCCAGCTTCATCGCCAACCAGCCCAGACATATCTCTTCGGGCAGGAGAATGCCCTTGTAGCCGAATCCACCGCCTACGTCGGGCGAGATCACCCTTATCGAAGCGTGATCCAGGCCGAGGCACTCGGCGAGGCCCGTACGATTGATGTGCGGCATCTGCGCGGAGCTCCACACCACGAGCTGCCCCAACCGCCGGTCGTAGCGTGCAATCACGCCGCGTCCTTCGAGCGGCGCCATATGCTGGCGTGCGGTCCGGATCGTGCGTCGGACGGCGATCGGCGCCGTCGCGCGCACCGAGGCGAGATCCGCCTCGACGTTCGTCTCGAGGAAGACGTTGTCGGGCCAGTGATCGTGAATCCTTGCCGGGGGCGCGTCGCGCGCCTCGCGCATATCGACGACCGCGGGAAGCTCGTCGTAGTCGAAGGCGACTTCGGCGGCCAGATCCTCCGCGGAAGCGCGCGTCTCGGCGACGCACATGGCCACCAGCTCGCCGACATGACGGACCTTGCCCGCGGCTAGAACCGGCTGCTCCGAGACCTTGAATCCGGGCAGGCCCGAGACCGCGCGGATCGGCTTGACCCCGGCGAGGTCGGCGGCGACGAACACGCGATCCGCCTTGCCCTCGGGTTTGACGATCGAAACGATACGCGCATGCGCGACGGGACTGCGCAGGAAGGCCACGTCGAGCATGCCCGGTAGGGCGATGTCGCCGATGAACTCGCCCTTCCCCGCAAGGAATCGAGCGTCTTCTTTGCGCGGCAGGGAAGCGCCGACCCCCTTGCCGCCGGGCTTGTCTCCCGCGGCTCGGGCCATCAGGCCGCCTCGGCCGCTGGAAGGATCGGCGCGCGCGCTTCGTGATAAGCGCCCGCGCGCAAGCAGAAGACGGGCCGGAGGAAGCGGTCTGCGATCACTTCGGTCTTCTCGTTGTCCTTGAGGCGGAACTTACCGTGCATTTCCTCGAGAACCGAAACGTCGGCCACGCGCCCGATACCAAGGGTTCCGATCTCGGCTTCCAACCCGCCCATTTTTGCCGCCGCCGTCGTGACCATCGGCACGATATTGGCGAGCGGTACGCCCAGCGCCATTAGCTCGGTCATGGCGAATGTGAGGCTGAAGCGCGCGTTGCCGGCGAAGGGATGATTTTCTTCGGGATCGGGATGGGACGCAGGCGTTCCGGGCGGTTTGGGCATACGCGTGTTGTAGCCGTGCATATCGGCGCCGAGCGTGTCGGGCATGATGCCGGCGTCGAGCACGCGGCGCGCCATGGCGAAGCTGAAATGCGAGCCGTGGCCGACATCGATTTTGAGGCCACGAGCGATCGCTTCCTTCACCACGGGGTGGACCTTGCCGAAGCGATCAACGAAGCCGCCGGGGTGGCGCGTGAAGGGGTGGGCGAGGATATCGCCCGGGCGCATCAATGCGGCGATCTCGGGGAGGATCGCGTCCGGATCAACGGCGGGCGCGCCATCGGCGACCGGCCAAAGCTGACCGAAATGGATATAGACCGGCAAATCCGCCTCGCGCCCGATACGCGCGGCCAAGCGCATCACGTCCATACCCCAGCGCGACATTCCGCCGATCTCCGCGTGCGCCTTGATTCCGCGCACGAGATCGCGATTGGCGGACGCCGCGGCGACCGTCGCGTCGACGTCCACGCCGGAAGGGCCATAGAGCTGAGGGTAGTAGTGACCCTCGAGACCGCCGACGACATAGGCGGAAATGAAGGCGTAGACTCGCGAAGCAGCCGGCTCGGCGATGAACTTGCGGAAGCCCGGCAAGGTCATGCAACTCGCCCCGCCCTGGTCGTACATGGCGGTAACGCCCGACTCCACGCCGACCAGATCTGGGTTCAGCCCGAAGCGGCCCGACACGTACTGATAGACATGGCCGTGCGTATCGATCATGCCTGGAAGAACGATCTTATCCGACACGTCGATCGTCCGCGTCGCGGCGGAGGGTAGTATCTCCGGCGCCACCGCTGCGATCCTTCCGCCGAGAATGGCGACGTCGCGTTTGCCGTCGATCTCGTTGGCGGGATCGATCACGCGACCGCCGCGCAGAAGCAAATCGTAAGGCGCCATCACCGCTTCCTCTTCCTCAAGCGTGACCGAACCAGCGTAGCATCAGCCGTTCCGCGATGGCGACCGAGCCGAACATCAGCAGTCCGATCACGCAAAGCGTGGCGATCGAGGCCATGATCAGCGGCGTTTCGGCCTGCGAGGCCGCGAACAGGATGAGATAGCCGAGACCGGCTTGGGCAGTGATGAACTCGCCGACGATCACGCCGATCATCGCGAAAGTCACAGCGATCTTCATGCCGCTAAAGATGTAGGGCAAGGCGTAGGGAAAGCGCACCGAAACGAAGACTTGCCACTCCGAAGCCGTCAGCGAGCGGCACAGTCGCAGCATGTCGGGCGGAACATTGGTCAGTCCGGCGGTCGTTGCGATGACGACGGGAAAGAAAGCGATGAACAAGGAGAACGCCAGCCGCGATTCCGATCCGATCCCAAGCCATACGATGAACAGCGGCGCCAGCGCGATCTTCGGAATCAACTGGAAGAAAACAACGCTGGGATAGACGGCCGCGCGTACCCATCGCGAATAGACCAGCGTCGTCGCGAGCGAGACTCCGAACACGGTGGCAAGAAAAAAGCCGCCGACCGCCTCGAGAGTCGTGGGGACGAGATGCTTGAGAAGAAACGGATGAACCTGGACGATACGATCGAATATCACGCTAGGTGCTGGCAAAATCACGCTCGGTACCGCGTAGTACCCGACGAGAAATTCCCACAATCCGAGCAGCGACGCGGCGAACAGGATCGGCGTACCGACGCGAAACAGCGCCTGACCGGCGACGGCCTTGATCTGGGCGGCGCCCGCATTCGGATCGAGCGTAGCGACGGCCAGGCGACGTCCGCTCTCATCGGCGCTTGCGCGATTCATGCCACCCTCGTCGACCTGATTTTCGGGCGGCTTTCGCCGGCCTTCCGATAGCCTTCTTCGATCCGCTCGCGTAACTCGGCGCAGATTCGGTTGAACTCGGGCGCCTCCTGGATCGATAGATCGCGCGGCCGCCCGAAGGGGATTGGCACGTCGGCGACCACGGTCGAAGGGCGCTTGGTCATCACAAGCACGCGATCGGAGAGATAGACCGCCTCACGGATCGAATGGGTGATGAAGATCGCCGTCTTGTGGTACTCGTCCCAGATCTCGGCCAGGGCGACGTTCATTTCGTCGCGCGTGATCGCGTCAAGCGCGCTGAAAGGCTCGTCCATCAGCAGAAGCGCGGGATCATGGATCAGCGCTCGACAGATGGCCACACGCTGCTTCATCCCGCCTGAGAGCTGCGAAGGCTTCTTGTGCTTGAACTCGCCCAGTCCGACGAGCTCGAGCAAATGATTGGCCTGATCGATGTAGCCGTCGAGCGGAAGCCGCATCATGCGGATCGGGAACAGCACGTTCTCCAGCGCCGTCTTCCATGGCAGCAGCGTGGCGTCCTGGAAGATCAGGCCGTTCTCCCGGCGCGGGCCTTCGACGGGTTTGCCGTCGACCCGGATCTCGCCGCCGGTGATCGGCTCGAGCCCCCCCACCATCATCATCAGCGTCGACTTTCCGCAGCCCGACGGCCCGAGAATCGAAACGAATTCGCCCGAACGGATCGAGAAATCGGCAGCCGAGACGGCCTCGACCTCGCCCGAAGGCGTCGAATAGACCTTTCGGGCGCCGCGCACCTCGATATAGGCAGGTTGCGTCATCGCTCGTGTTCCGAAGACCGGAAAGGAGGCCCGTCCGCCCTGCTCGGGCAGACGGGCGGATCGCGACGGATCAAGCCATCAACTGGGCGAAGGGCTGCAACGTCCCGCGCAGACGCTGCCAGTCCGCCGCCGGCAGTTTGATTTTGCCCGCGAAACGGTTGGAGATCAGATCGGCGCCGGGACGGCGCGCGTCCGTCGCACCGCCGAACTCCATGACTAGGTCGGTCATTTCGCTCCAGCGGGCCATATCGGTCCAGCCGAGACCGTTATTGATGGCCTCGTCGGCCAAGATCGTCGACTGCATCATCCCTTGCGAGACGCGAGCGTTCTCCCGGCCGCCTTGGGTGATGCCGATTTCCGGAACTTGGCGCACGAACATATCAAGCGCACGATCCGGTTCACGAAGCTGCAGCGCCACGGCATCGAGGATCGAGTCGACGACGCGCTCGCACAGATCCGGACGCTGGGCGAGCGTCTCGGGCCGCGTGGCGATGACGTTGGCGTAGAACCGCAACCCCGCAGCCGAGTAGAGCATGAAGCGATGCGGCGCGTTCTGGGCCTGCATCACAGGAATCGAAGAGGAACCGATAGCGGTGATCGCGTCGACTTGGCGGTCGATCAGCGTGCGTTCGAGCACGCGATTGTCGAGCTGCTGGATGGTCACGCCGGCTTGCGGAACATTGATCTTGCGCAGATACGCCGGGAAAAACGGTGCCTCGGCCGAAGCGGGCACGATGCCCACGCGCTTGCCCGCGAGATCGGCAGGCGTACGGATCGGCGAATCTTCGCGCAGCAACACACCCATCAGCATGTCGTAATTGATGGTAGCGAGACCCTGGACCGGTAGGCCGCGCGCGGCGGCGAGGATGAGCGGTCCGGCGCCGACCAAGCCGAAGTCGAACTGGCCTTGCGCGATCGTTTGGGCGGCAGCGTTGGAACCGAAGCCGCGGCTGATCTCCACCTCAAGTCCCCGCTGGCGGAAGATTCCGGCCTCGCGCGCGACATAAGCGAAAGCCGTGGCGCCTTGGGCGAGCCAGGGCAGCGTGAACTTGATCTGCGCCGGCGCTTGGGCGAGCGCCGGCGCCGCCAGCAAGCCGGTCGTGGCGGCACCAAATCCGGCGGCGCCAGCCGCCTTAAGGAAACTACGGCGGCTCGTGCGGGAACTATGGAGCTTCATATTGCTTTGCCTCGATTGGGGGGAGCGGAGACCGATGATCGCGTCAAGATGCAGATGACATGCCATCGCGCACGCGCTCTGGATCGCGGGTTCTTGGCGGACAGCGCCTCGCGACCGCACATGCGGATTGCAGACCGCACATGCGGATTGCATATGTCGGCGCGTGGCGGCAGGCGCATCTGGGATTCCTGCGGCCATGGCCATCCGGCAGATATAGGTTTAGGCAGCCAGCGCCCAATGGTTGGGCATTCGAGGGAATATGCGGATCGAACAAAGCTTTCGGGTTGCCGCCGATCCGGACGCAGTATGGCGCTTGCTCAAAAAGGTGGAGGACGTCGTTCCGTGCGTGCCCGGCGCGAGCCTCGATGGCCCACCCGAAAGCGGCAAAATTCGGGGTAAGCTGGCGGTCAAGCTTGGGCCGATCGCCGCGTCGTTCGCGGGCGCCGGCGAAGTTGTCTACGACGATACGGCGCGTTCGGGTGTGCTGTCCGGGACGGGCCGCGATGCGAAAACCGGATCGAGCGCGCAAGGCAATGCCGCCTTTTCGCTGGCACCGGTCGACGGGGGTACGGAAGTTTCGGTGGCCGTCGAATATCGTCTGACCGGCGCTTTGGCTCAATTCGGCCGCAGCGGCATCATCGCGGACATCGCGGGCCGCTTGACCCGGGAGTTCGCGGGCGGTCTCGAGGCGAAACTCGCGGCGCTTGCGCCTTCGGCGGACGGTACCATCCCGCGGGCCGACGTCCCGGCGGCACAAGCATCGCTCGATCTGGGCGGTATATTGTGGCGATCGCTCTGGGCGCGGCTACGGGCGTTGCTCGGCTTCAAGCCGCGCGGATAGTTTCAATCCTTGCTGACGACGCGGCGGCCGCGCACCCACACTTCGCGCACGTTCGGGCGTTCCATCGTCTGAAGGATTTTTTGCGCGGCGTCGTCCGGACCATCCAGCCCTTCCCACACCGCGAGGTCGGCGTCGGGCCGGTTGGCGGCAACGCGGATCGCATCGAACTCGCGGCCGGCGTCGAATACACCGGTATTCGCGCCCAACGCATGCGCGCCCCCCGCGGTCGCCATCCAAAAGGCGGTCCGCCAATCGTAGCGCGCACCCTTGCGGCCGCCGCGCTGGCCGGGCGGCAATGCCGGATCCACGCCGTCGTTCAAGGCGGCGGCCGCCGCCATCGCATACCGCGCGGCGTCGAAAAGTCCGGCCTTGGCGCCGCCCGCGATGTCAGTACCCAAGCCGACGCTCAGGCCCATGTCGAGGGCCTCGGCGACGGGCATAACGGCGTTGGAAAAGAAAAGATTCGCGAGCGGGCAATGCGCGATCGCCGCCTTGCGCGCGACGATCAACGCCTTGTCGGCATCGGACAGAAAATTCGCGTGGGCGAGCACCGTGCCACGCTTGAGCAACCCCAACCGGTCGAGCGCTCGCGTATCGCTGTCGCCCATGCGCTCGATAACGAAGGCGTGTTCCCAATCGCCTTCCGAGCAATGCGTTTGAACGTGAAGGTCCATGTCTTGGGCGAGGCGTCCGAGACCTTCCAGAAGCGCGTCCGTGCAACTCGGGATGAATCGTGGCGTGACGACCGGGAAAACCAGACCGCCACCGGCGTCGAGCGCCCGAACGGCGAGGATGTGCTCGAGGCTGGCGTCGATCCCGGCGCGCGCATCGGCGTCGCGATAGAACGATGCGGTCATCTCGGGACAATCCATCGCGACGCGCCCGACATAGGCGCGCTGCCCCTGCGCCAAGCATATCCGTGCGAGCGTCACGCTTGCCGGCACATGCGTCGACGCGTAGTACATCGCCGTCGTGGTGCCGTTGGCGAGCAACGTGGACACGAGATGCGCATAGACGCGTTCGGCGAACCCAGAATCGGCGAAGCGCGCCTCAAGCGGAAAGGTGTAAGCGAACAGCCACTCTTCGAGCGGTTTGTCGAGCGCCTTGCCAGCCTGCGGCCACTGGGGCGCATGAACGTGGAGATCCACGAAGCCCGGCAGCAGATAGTCCGACGGTCCGAAGCGGCGCACCGCCGGGCTCGCGGCGCGGCGCGCATAATCCGGGTCGTTGGGTGCCAGAATCTCGGCGATCGCGCCATCGGGGCCCAGCGAGAGAAGTGCATGCTCCCGCACGCGAACGTGGCCGCGTACCGGCGCATCAATAAGTGTTGCGAGGAATTCGGACATCCGGATGTGGCCCCGTCGAATTGGCGAGTCTGACCTGACTGCGTTTTTGAGCCAAGCCGAGCGTCAAGTTACTGCATCGTCGAAGCTTGTTCGAGGGGTGGATCATGCCGAACGCGTCGGCGCCATCATCCGGAAAGCGGATTTTCGACTCCAACGAACGCCGAGCGCGCCAGCGTGCGCGAGCGCGGGCTGGCTCCTTTCTTGCTCGGAGCGGTGGCTTTCGAATCCTGATCGGCATCGCCGCGAACCCAGCCGCCCAGATCGCCGAGGCTTCAATCGTTTCAATGTTGTTCTCCAAGTTATCGAGAGTCTTGCGTCGTGTTACGTAAAACGGGAACTAAAGATCTCGAGCCTAAATCTGAATCCGCGACGATGCCGTCGTGAACGGAGCCTGTCGCCTCAAATGCGCCGTACCGCGCTGATCCGTTTGTGCATGTATTCGCCCGCCATGATGGGGGCATGGCGCGGGCTATCTCCCGGCGGAACGGTGCCCGGCAATGCGGCAACGGGGGCGTCGAAGTTCGGATGGCAGAAATAGCCGAGCGATAGCCGCGCGCGTTTGGCGGCTTCGCCTGTCGGGTTCTGCACACGATGGACGGTGCTGACCCAGCGATCGTTCGTCCATTGCTGCATCAGATCGCCGATATTGATGACATAGGCGTCGGCGGGCGGATCGACGGGCACGAACGCGCCATCGGGCGTTTGCACTTCCAAACCCATGCCTCCTTCTTCGGGCGGCAGCAACACGGTCAAGCTGCCGAAATCCGAATGCGCGCCGGCGCGCAGTTGCCCTTCGATCGGCGGCTTGTCCAATGCCGGGTAGTGCAGCGCGTGGAATGCGGCGAAATGGTTGTCGATCTTGTCGTTGAAAAAGCCGATCGGCAGGTTCAGCGCGGCGGCGAAGCAGCGCATGATCTCGCCCGAGAGTCGCTCCATCTCGCGGAAATACGCGGCGAAGACGATCTTCAAACCTTCGGGCTTCGCAGGCCAAATATTCGGCTTGTAGAACGGCGCCGCGTTTTCATATTGCGCGTATTCCGCCCCCGTCACTTCCGGCCGGCCGAAACTCAACAACGTGCGGAAATCGGGCGGCGTCTCCAGCCCGCGCGATCGCGCCAGGGTGTTCGTCTCGGGCGGCGTGTAGCCGCGCAGCATCGTGCCCTTAGGCGGGCGTAGCTTTTCCTTCTCCGCCTCCGGCAGCGCGAAAAACGCCCACGACAGACGGCGCACTTCGGCGATCAGATCCGCCGGCACACCGTGGCCGCGGATCAACAGGAAGCCGATCTTGCGGCAAGCCTCGTCGATCGTGCGGCCCAACGCCGCGATTGCAGCCGCGTCGCCCGAACGGATCGGCGCGATATCGACGACGGGGACGGCGCTCATGTTTCTGTTCCTTCCGCTTTCACTTGGGCGACGAAGGACGCAAATCCGCCATCGTCCGGGCCTTGGGCTTCCGCCCCGCCCGAGACGAGCACCGCGCCGTGGCCGATGATCGAACCGATCATCGCGCCATACGCGGCGCGCGAATGGCGATGCATCGCGACGTCGTTGTCGAGATTCATCGCGTGCGGCATGCCCCGGATCGCGCCGCTCGCGGGCGCGTCGCCCTTGGCAATCGCCGCGATCAAGCGCCGCGACTGGCCGGGCGGCAGTTGCGGCGCGGCGGCGAAGCCGAACTTCGCCAGTGCCGAAGCGACCGAAGGCGAATCAAGCGGGTCGGCGAGCACGGCGTGCGAAACCGCATACTGGGGATCGCCGCCCGGCCCGTTCGCGAGCACGAAAATCTGCTGGCCCGGCCCGTCATGCCGCGCAACGACGAAAGCGCGGCTCGCAAAAGCAGCGTCCATGCCGTCGAGAACTTGCGCGACGCCCAGGGCCGCCTGCCTCCGTACGGCGGGATCGGCGGCCATATCTTCGAAACACGAAGGTGCGCGCACGATCACCAGCCCGACATCCTCCGCGCGCCAATTCGATACCGCCATCAAGTCGGCGAGCTGGCTCGCGGTTGCGTCGCGGTGTTTCGCCATGCCCTGATCGGCGGGCGCGACTTCGATCCGCGACACGCCCGCGAGCAAACCGCGCTCGCCCGACACTTGGCTTCTCGTCCAGATCACGAGATGCGGCGACACCAATCCTTCCGATCCGCCCGAGACCAAGACCGGCACTTGCTCGGCAATCACCGTCTCGTCGACCGACAAGCGTTTGGCGAGCATCTTGCGCAGCAGCAGGTCGATCCACGGCTTGGTGAAATCGTTGCGCAGGCCATTGCCGCGGGTCTTGCACCAAAGTCCGACAATGTCGGCCGGCCTCACCGTTCCGCTATCCAGAATGTGGGCGAAACCCGCGAGATCGTCAGGGGCCCGCATGGGAAGTCGGATCGGGCGTGTCGCTGTCGTCTTCATTGCATCCTGCCTTGCCGACGGAATAGCCTTTTTGTTGACAATTAAGCCTAAGGATTGACCATTAGGGGAAATTGGCGGGAATGTGCTAAAGGGCGCGCATGCCCGCCGATACGCTCGCCCCACGCCCGCTGCAGGCCGCCCTGGTCTCCGCCAAGATCGTCGACGCCGTTTTGGAGGCACTCGCGCACGGCCGTTTGACTGCCGGCACAAGGCTGCGCGAGGAGGAAATCGCCGGGATTTTCGGCGCAAGCCGCGCGGCGGTGCGCGACGCGCTGAAGGCGTTGGCCGAGCGCGGCGTGGCGGTGTTGCAGCCCAATCGCGGGGCGCGCGTCGCCTCGCCGACCGAGGACGAAGTCACCCAGACCTACGCCGCGCGCGCATTGATCGAGGGGGCTATGGCCGCCGATCTCGCGCAGCACATCACCGCCGCCGATATTCGCAAACTGCGCGAACATGTCGGCGCGCAGCGGCGCACCAACGACAGCGGCGAAAGGCGCGAGCATTTGCGTTTGATGGGCGATTTCCACACCCTGCTCGCGATGCTGCACGGCAATCCTGTCGTCACCGAAACGCTGGAGCGCTTGGTCGCGCGCACAAGCTTCATGACCGCGCTGTTCCCGCCGCAAACCCAGATCTGCGCGATCGACGATCATGTCGCGCTGGTCGATGCGCTCGCCAAGGGCGACGGCGCGCTGGCGCAACGCTTGGCGTCGAAGCATATGATGGACAATCGCGCGCGGCTGCGCGCCGCGGTATCGGTGCCGACGGCCGATCTGCGTGCAGCACTGCTCCCGAGCTAGATCACGCATCTTCTGCCGCCCGCGCCCACAACCCTTCCGCGGCCTTTTGCGCGTCCGCGCGGATCGCCGTCGTATCCGCAAACAAGGCTTCGCCGTCGCGCACGACCTGGCGGCCCGCCACCCAAACGTGCTGCACGTCGCGCCCGTTGGCGTCGTGCACGAGCGTGCCCAGCGGATCGAGCAGCGGCGTGAGATGCGCGCGGCGGAAATCCCACGCGACGATATCGGCGGCAAAGCCCGGCGCCAGAAGCCCGAGCCACGCATCGACGCCGAGCGCCTTGGCACCGTTGATGGTCGCCATTTGGAAAGCATCTTCGGGCTGCCAATCGTCGGCGACGCGGCCCAGATGCACGCGCGCATTCGCCAAGCCCCAGCGCATCTGCTCGGCCATGTCCTGCGTGAGATTGTCTGTGCCGAGCGCGATGCTCGCCCCCGCCGCGCGCAGATTGGGCGTATGCGCGACCGCCCCGCCCGTCGCGTTGCCCTTCGGCACATGCGCCACCGTTGCGCCGGCCGCACCGAAGCGCTTCACGTCGTCTTCGGTCATGTGGATGCAATGCGCGGCGATCAGATCTTCGTTGAGCAAGCCGACACGCTCGAGCAATTGCGTCGGCGTGCAGCCGTCGCGCTTAAGTATCTGCGCGTTCTCGAGCTTCGACTGCGACAGATGTGTCGAGACCTTCAGACCGTTGGCACGCGCGAACTCCCCAGCCCGGCGCAATAGATCGGCCGAACACGTATCGGGCGCATGCGGAATTACGATCGTCCGTGCGCGATCGCCATAAGCACCGTTGAAGTCGCGGGTCAGTTTCTCGAGTTCGCCAAGGCGCAAGCGGCCGATCTCTTCCTTGTGTTCCCAATCGGAAAGATGGACGCGCGAGAAATCGACGTCGTGCAAACGCCCGCATGCCCAGATCCGCATCCCTAGATCGCACATTGCCGGCAATGTCAGGTCGCCATGCACGTAACTGTCGACCATAGCGGTCGATCCGGCGAGCAGCGCCTCCAGCGCCCCCAGCCGCGCCAGCGCGACCGCTTCCGCGGGGCCGATTTCATGGCCGTGCGGCACGCCGCGCGTATAGGCGGGTGCGAAGCCCATATCGATAGCGATACCGCGCATCAGGCTGAGGATCGCGTGCGTATGGATGTTGACGAAGCCCGGAGTCAGGACCCGTCCCGCCAGATCTTCGACCTTGCCGTCATGGACCGGCAGCGTGGCCATCGGCCCCAAATCGAGGATTTTCTCGCCCGCCAGCGCCAGCCAACCGCGCTGAATCGGGTCAGCACCTGGGCTTACGATTGTGGCGTTGGTCAAGATCAGGTCGGGTTTCACGGCGTCTCTCCGCTTGGCATACCGCGTGCAAGGATTTTGTCGACAATGCAGTTTGCATGCCGACAAAACGCTTGGCGGCAACCTTTCGACCGACCCCCAACCGGGAGATCCCGATGACCCTGTCGATGAATCGCCGTTCCCTTCTCGCCGCGATGAGTGCCGCGGCCGCCACCTCCGCCGGGCCGGTCTTCGGCCAAGCGCGCGGCGAGCAATTGCTCGTCGTCATGTGGGGCGCGCAGTGGATCGAAGTCTGCCGTCCGATCGGCGAAGAGTGGATGCGTGCAACGGGCGACCGCATCCAATGGGAACTCCATGCCGGCGGCGCGATGGGTATCGTCGGCCGCATGCGCCCGCTGTTCCCGCGCATCCAGCAGAATCTGGTTGCGGCATGGGACCCGGTCTTCGACGCGATGATCGAAGCCGATTGGCTCGAACCCGTCAGCGAAGCCGAAATGCCCGCGCTGAAAGAGATCCCCGAAATCTTTTTCAAGAAGGACAAGCAGGGGCGCAAAGTCACCGTGCCGCTGTCCACCGCCGGCGCGTTCTGGGGTTATCGCACCGATCTGGTCGACAAGCCGATCGAAAGCATCGAGCAATTGCTGGAGCCGCGCTTCAAGGGCAAGCTTTGCGTACCCGTGCCGGTCAATCTGTCGGGACTGTTAATGGTCAGCCTCGCCATTCAGCGCGGCGGCAACGAGCGCAATATCGAGCCGGGCTGGCAATTCCTGAAGGAACTCGCCCAGCGCGGCAATATCGGCCGCGTCGTCGCCAACAACAGCGAAATGATCAACGCGATGAGCCAGGGCGATCTGTCCGTCGCGTTCTGGAACACCGGCGGCTGGCAGGCTGTGCGCGAGCGCTTCCCCTCGCGCCTGCTCACGCGCCTCAGCGACAACAAGGGCTTCCTGTTCAACGAAGGCTATGTCGTGATGAAGGGCGACAACCCGGCGAGGATTGCCGCGGCCAAACGCTTCGCCAACCATTTCGCCACCGCCGAGATCAACACGCGCTACAACCTGCCTCTCGGCTCGGGGCCGACCAACGTCAATTCGAAACCATCCGACGCCATCAAGGACATCTTCTACAACGCCGACGAACTCGCGAAGTTCGCCTATATCCCCGATTACAGCTATATGGCTTCGCAGGTCGATACCTGGACGAAGCGGTGGGAAACCGAGATCACGCCGCTCGTCCGCCAGGGATGAAGCGCGTTCCGATCGCAATCTGGCTGATCGTTCCAGGTACCGCGGCGCTGGTCTTCCTGATGGGGGGACCGGTCGCGGTACTGACGATCGACTCGCTGCGCCCCTATGTTCCCGGCAGCGTGCGCGCGGGCGAAGGCTACACATTCGCGAATTACGTCGAACTCGCGAAGCCGGCCTATTTCAACTACGCCTACGAAACCTTCCGCATCGGTTTGATAGTGTCCGCCTTTTCGGTCGCAATGGGGGCGCCGCTCGCGTACGTCGCCGTGCGCAGCAAACGCGCGATCGTCCGCAAGGGGCTGCTCACGCTACTCGTTGGACTGCTGGTCATGAGCCTGATCGCGCGTCTATACGCGATCGAGATGACCTGGGGCAGCCGCGGCCCGCTCGCCTTCATCGGCGCATTCGTCAGCGGGCTTGCCCCGCGCAGTCCACGCTACGCCGAAGTCCTGGTTGCCGTCGGCCTGATGCATTTCACCATTCCGATCGTAGCGCTGATGCTGGTGGGAGCGTTTCGCGCCCTCTCCCCACGTCTCGAGGAAGCCGCCGCGTCGCTGGGCGCCACGCGCAGCGAGGCAATCTTGACGGTGGTGCTGCCGCTCGCCGCGCCCGCGATGGTCTCTGCCTTTCTCGTCTCCCTTGCGATGTGCATCAGCAATTTCGTGGCGCCCTTGCTGCTCGGGCGCGGCGTCGTCGTATTCACGACGAACCTCATGTACACGCGCTTCGCCGATATCGGAAACTACCAGGCCGGAGCCGCGATTGGCGTGTTCATGCTGATCGCCAGCTTCGCGGTCGTCTACGGCCTTGCTGCGATCGCCAAGAAGCTACTGCCCAGCGCGGCACCGGCGCGATGAAGGCGCTCGACCTGCCGCTGCGCATTGCGACGCTCGCCATCGTCGTTGCGACGGTTGCGTTTCTGCTGGCACCCTTGCTGGTCGCGTGTCTGTTGTCGTTCGACAATCGGAGCTTCCTAGGTCCTTTCCCGCCCAAGGACTTTTCGTTGCGCTGGTACCGCTCGTTCCTCGACAATCCGGCCTATCTCGACGGATTTTGGATGAGCGTGCGTATCGCCGCCATTGCCGGCACGATCTCCACCGCCATCGGCACGGCGACGGCACTTGCCTTGGCCGATCCGCGTTTGCCCGGCCGAGGCGTGATCGAAGCCGTTTTCCTGTCGCCCAAGTTCGTGCCGACCGTGGTGATCGGCTTTTCTTTGCTGGTCTTCACCGCCTTTATCGGAATCTACGATCCCTTCGTGCGGCTGGTGATGGGGCATACGATCATTACGATCCCGTTCACGATCCGCGCGGTGTCGGCAAGTCTGGTGGCGCTCAAGCGGAGCCATATCGAAGCGGCGATGTCGCTCGGCGCCTCCGAACCCCGCGCCCTCTGGGACGTCGCCGTGCCGGCCGCGCGCAGCGGCATCGTCGCGGGCGGCGCCATCGCTTTCGTACTGTCCTTCGACGAAGTTGCGGTCAGCCTGTTCCTGTCCGATGCGTTCACGCAGACGCTGCCGATCGCACTTGTCGCCGAGATGCGCGCGAATTTGAATCTGACCATCGCGGCGGTGTCGACCGTCTTTCTCGCCGCCACTTTGGCGTTGCTCTTCGTGCTCGACCGCACGCTCGGTATCGAACGGCTCGCTGGCGACGTGGGGGCGCGCGGATGAAACTCGAAGTTCAGAATCTCGTCCGCCGCTTCGGCACCGCGCCAGCGCTCGACGGCGCCAGCCTCGACGCGAATTCGGGCGAAATCGTCGCCTTGCTCGGCCCCTCGGGCTGCGGCAAGACCACGACCTTGCGCATCGTCGCCGGGTTCGAAAGCTCGGATTCCGGCTATGTGACGCTCGGCGGCGAAGAAATCGGCCGCCTGCCGCCGCACAAGCGCGATATCGGGCTCGTCTTTCAGGACTACGCGCTATTCCCGCATATGTCGGTGGCCGACAACATCGCGTACGGCCTCAAGCGGCGCGGCGTCGCAAAGCTCGAACGCAATCTCACGGTCCAGAAAGTTCTGGAGACGGTGCGCCTCTCCGGTTTGGAAACGCGCCGCCCCGCGCAGCTTTCGGGCGGCCAGCAACAGCGCGTGGCACTCGCCCGCGCGCTAGCCATCAAGCCGCGTCTGCTGCTGCTCGACGAGCCATTGTCCAACCTCGACGCCAAGCTGCGCGGCGTGTTGCAAACGGAGCTGCGCGAAATCCTGACGCGTGTCGGAACGACGACGCTGATCGTCACACACGACCAGGAGGAGGCGATGGCGCTGGCCGACCGCATCGCGGTGATGCGCCATGGCCGCACGCTGCAGCTCGGGACGCCGCGTCAAGTCTATGAAAAACCCGCCAGCAGATTCGTCGCAGAGTTTCTCGGCAAGTCGCTGTGGCTCGAAGGCAAACTGGACGGACGGCACTTCGCCGCGGACGCGGGCTTCAATTTGCGCTGCGCGCCCGCTTATCTGTCGGCCGCGCGCTACGGCCTGTTGTTGCGTCCCGAGGCATTGCGCCTGACCGGGACGATCGGCGACGGCGACGGCTTCCCGGCGACGGTCAAGTCCGTGCGCTATCGCGGCCATGCCGATCTTCTGGAACTGGACATCGCGGGTGGCTTGACCGTATCGATCGAAGTGCCGCACGGCGCGCCGATCCCCGATCCGGGCGCGCGCGTCGCGATCGGTTTCGATCCCGCGCGCGCTTTGCCCGTTCCCGAAGACACGGATTGACCCTTTGCGAATCCTGCTGCTGAATCCAAATACGTCGCAGTCGATCACCGACATACTCGCGGCGGCGGCGCTTCCGGCGGCGGCGCGCGGGACCGAGATCGTGCCCGTCACCGCCCCGCGCGGCGTGCCTTATATCTCGAGCCGCGCGGAAGCGCAGATCGGCGGCGCCGTGGCGCTGGAAATGCTCGCCGAGCACGTAGGGACCTACGACGCCGCGATCATCGCCGCCTTCGGCGATCCTGGCCTATTCGCCGCCCGAGAGCTGTTCGACCTTCCGGTCGTCGGCATGTCGGAGGCGGCGATGCTCACCGCCTGCATGCTCGGCAAGCGCTTCGGCATCGTCACTTTCGCGGCCGCGATGGAAGCCTGGTATCGCGAATGCGTCGAGCAACATGGGCTTTCGCATCGCTGCGCCGGGATACGCTGCCTCGACGGCGGATTCCGTTCGATCGGCGCCGTACAGGACGAGAAGGAAGCCGCATTGATCGACCTCGCCCGCAAATCGGTCGAGAGCGACGGCGCCGAAGCGATCATCCTCGCGGGTGCGCCGCTTGCAGGCCTCGCCGCGAAGATCGCGGATCAGATTCCCGTGCCGCTGATCGATCAAGCGGCGGCGGCGGTCAAACAAGCCGAGGCGCTGGCGACGCTCAAGCCCCGCAAGGCGACGACCGGCGGCTTCCGCCGCCCGGGGGCGAAGCCCAGCATTGGACTTCCAACCGCCCTCGCCGCGCGGATCGCGCACGAAGACTGATCGCGTCGCGAACGTCTTCACCCCGCTCCGCCGGGGCGAGACGCGGGCCCTACCCGATCTTCGGCCAAAGTACGCCGCGCGACCCGCGCCGTTGCCCGAGACGCACCGCGGAGCCCGCTAACCGACTCGAATGGGTTGGCGCGCAGACATGGCCGCGGCGAGCGCGGGATCGTGCGTGACCAGCAGCATCGCGAGACCGCGTTCGGCGGCGAGTTCGCGCAGCAATTCCATCGTCGCGCGCTGGATCGGCGGATCGAGACGCGAGGTCGGCTCGTCCGCGAACAGGAAGATCGGATCGACGATCAGCGCCCGCGCGATCGCCACACGTTGCAACTCGCCGCCGGAGACTTGACTGGGCAACCGATCGAGCAGATCGAGCGGCACGCACAGCCGGGCGAAGATCGCCTCGACGGCAGACCATGTGCCGCCGTGGCGGCGCACGACGTCGTCCAGCGCCGTGCGCAGGGTCGCTTGCGGCGGGAATGCGGCGACCGGATCCTGGTAGAGCTTCTGATAGCGCCAATTCTCGACGCCCTCCGCGCGGCGCACATGGCCGTGCAGCGGCGGCAACAGTCCCAGCAGAATGGCGCCCAGCGTCGTCTTGCCGCCGCCGCTGGGGCCTTGCACGCAAGCGATCTCGCCGCGCGCGAGCGCCACGTCGATAGCCTCGAACAACAGTTTCGCGCCGCGTACGGCCGAGAGCTCTTCGCCCCGCAGCACCGGCGCGCCGCCGGGATGGGCGGCCGGGCGCGGCCAATTCGCTGGATCGGCGGCGACGAACATTTTCGTATAGTCGTGGTGCGGCGCCGACAGGACGTCGCGTGTTTCGCCGGTTTCGACCAAATCCGCGTTACGCATCACCGCGATCCGCCCGCCCAGCGCGCGGGCCAGACCGATATCGTGGGTTACGACCACGACGGCACGCCCCTGCTCCATCTGCGCACGCAGCGACGCGGCGACGCCCGCACACGCTTCGGCATCGAGCCCCTTGGTCGGCTCGTCGGCGATCAGCAACCCCGCCTCCGCTGCCATCGTCGCGGCGATGGCGACGCGTTGCGCCATGCCGCCGGACAAGCGGAACGGCAATTGCCGCGCGGCCGCCGCAAGCCCCAAGCGGTCCAGATCCTTCGAGGCGCGCATACGCGCCTCCGGCCAGGCACGCCCCGCGACCAGCGCATGGGTCTCCGCGATCTGGCTTTCGACGCGCATCAAAGGATCGAGCGACAGCCAGGGTTCCTGGGGCAACAATGCGATCCGCTTGCCCCAGAAAGCGCGACGGCCGCCTTGCGTCAGCGCATCTATCCGTTGGCCCGCGACGCAGACTTCGCCCCTCGCGACGAGGCCGGGCGCGAGATCGCCCATGATCGCGTGCGCCAGCAGCGACTTGCCCGAGCCGCTTTCGCCCATAACGACCAGGCATTCGCCCGCGGCGACGCGCAGATCGACGTCCCGCACCAGCGTTTTGGCGCCCGCGCGAACCGACAGGCCTTTGATCTCCAGCATCGAAGCCGCGCTCATGCTTCGTCCCCGCCCGCCGCCAGACGTAAGCCCAGCACCGTCGCGAACAGCAGTATTGCCGGTGCAAGCAATTGCCACGGCGCGTCGGCATAGTGCGGCAGCAACTCGACCATCATGCTGCCCAGTTCCGGTGTCGGCGGACGCAATCCGATGCCCACGAAGCTGAGCGTGGAAACGGCCAGCACGGTGCTCGCCACGCCGAACGCCGAGAGCATGCCGACCAACGGCGTCAAGTCGGGCAGCAAATGGCGCCGGAATACGTGCCAGCCGCCGAAGCCGAACAGTCTCGCCGCTTCGACGTCCGGCGCCGCCAGCCGCCCGGCAGCCAACGCGCGCACCGGACGGAAGAACTCGACCCATTGCGTCGCGACGAGCCCGGCATAGAGCGGCCAGAGTTTGCCGGGCGCCAAGGCGGCGATCAGCACCACCGTCAGCAAGCCGGGCAACGCCATCGTCGCATCGCAAAGTCCCGACAAGGCGCGATCCACAGCGCCGCCGCGCGAGGCCGCGGCGACGGCGCCCAATGCCGTGCCGATAACGCCCGCCAGCAGCACCGCCGCCGCAGCCAACCCGAGCGACAGCCGTGCGGCGGACGCCAGACGCGCCAGCATCGAACGGCCAAGATGGTCGGTACCGAAAAGGAACTCGGCCGAGGGCGGACGCAGCGCCGCACGCAGATTCTGACGCAGCGGATCGGCTTCGATCAGCGCCGGTCCCAACAGGGCGAAAGTCGCGATGGCGGCGAGCAGCGCGAATCCGGCCGCGCGAAGCAGCGTCTTACGGTTCATACGCGCCGTCCGCGCGGATCGATGGCCAAGCATAGAAGATCGACAGCGGCGTTCAGCGCCACGAAAAGCAAACCCATCGTCAACGCCGTGCCTTGAAGCATCGGCACGTCGCGGGCGATCACGGCGTGGATCAGCGCATGCCCGATACCGGGCCAGGAGAACAGGGATTCGACTACCACCACACCTTCGACCAGCCAAACGAGCTGTACCCCGAGATAAGCGACGACCGGCACGCCGGCGTTGCGCAACACGTGGCGGCGCAGCACCGCAACTTCGGACAGTCCCTTCGTACGCGCGAAATGCGTATCTGCACGCGCCAACACGCGCGCGGCCGCATCGCGCGTCACGCGCATCGACATCGCCGCGAGCCCCAGCGCCAGCGTCGCCGCCGGCAAGGGCCACGCGGCGGCATTGTCGTAACCCGCCGCGGGCAGCAGGCCCCACTGCACCGCGATCAGCAGCATCAGGCCGAGGCCGATCAGATAGGCGGGCGTTGCGCGCAGCGCCGCCGCGACGACCAGCCCAGCCGTATCGAGCGCGCCGCCGCGCAAGGCCATCGCGACGCCCAGCGGAACGCCGACCGCGGCCGACAGAGCGAGCGCCAACAGCGACAACCCGAGCGTCGCGCCGAATTGGTGGCCCAACTCGACCGCAACATTTTCGCCGCTGACGAGCGAAACGCCGAGATCGAACGTCGCGATCCCGCCCAGCCACGCGGCGAGACGTATCGGCCAAGGCCGGTCGAGACCGAGCTCGGCGCGCACCGCCGCGGCGGCCTTACTGCTCGTCATATCCTCGCCGTAGCGCGCCGACGCGACGCGATACGCCTGATCGCCGGGCAACAATTCGACGATCGCGAAGCAAACGACGCCAACCAGCAGTGCGACGAGTGCGGCTTGAACGAGCCGCGCCGACAGCGCGCGGATCAGCGCGCCCATCGCATCGCCGAAAGCCGATACGAAAGCTCGAACGGATCGACGCTTGCGCCGTCGACGCGGCGATTGATCGCAACCGCGTAGTCGAACCACGCGATCGGAACGATCGGCATTTCGCGCTGCAAGATTCGCGCGATCTCGCCGCGCGCTTTGGCGCGGCCGGCCGCGTCGATGGGCCCGGAGAGCGCGTTGAGCGCGGCGATCAATTCCGCGTTCGACCAGTTCATGGCGCCCCAATCGCCGCCTTGCGGCCCGAAATCCTGCAGCAACGTGCCGATCGGATCGGGGACGATCGCGAAATTGCGCGCGAACAGCGCCATTTGCAGCGTACCGTCTTGATGCCCTGCCGGGATTTCGCCGTTCTTCATGATCGCGACGCTCACGTCGATGCCGATTTCGCGCAACTGCGCTTGTATCGCTGTCGCCATCGCGGGCTGTTCGGGCCGGTCGGAGAACGTGCGCAAGGTGACGGCAAAGCGCTTGCCATCTTTCGCCAGAATGCCGTCGGTTCCCGCCCGCCAACCGGCGGCGGCGAGCAATTCCTTCGCGCGCGCGGGCGCGTGATCGAGCGGCGGCAGATCAGGCACGTGCCATTCGGCGAGGCTGGGTACGAACATCTGGGACGCACGCACCGCGGGGCTGCGCAGGATCGCTTCGGCGATACCTTCGCGATCGATGCCCAGGCTGACCGCCTGACGCACGCGGACATCGTCGAAATAGGGGGCGGCGGCGTTGAGCTTCAGCACGCGCGTGCGCGGAATGGGCTGCACGCGCATATCGAGGCGCGCGTTGCGCTGCAGGCGCGCGACCGCCTCGGGCGGCACGACATAGACGATATCCGCCTGCCCGCCTTCGGCCATGGCGCTACGCGTTTCGCCGCGCGGCACCGAGAGATAGCTCGCCCGCGCGATCGCGGGCGCCGAGCCCCACCAGCCCGCAAAACGCTCCAACTCGACGCGCAGCGGCGCCTCGATCAGCGCCGCGCGATACGGGCCGCTGCCGACCATCCGCACGACCTTGCCATTGGCGTCGTAGGCGGACGGCGCCAGAACGATGGCGCTGGAATGCATCAGAAGTGCCGGTAACGCCGTGAAGGGCCGCGACAACGTGATCGTCACCGCCGCGCCTTGCGCGGCGATCGCGGCGATCGGGGCGTTGACGAGCATACCCGCCGCGCTGGCGCGCGCGCGTTCGAGCGATGACGCAACGGCCGCCGCAGTCAGAGGCGATCCGTCATGGAACGTCGCGCCGGGGCGCATTTCGAAACGCCAAACCAATCCGTCGGACGATACGGTCCAGGCCTGGGCGATCGACGGCGCCGGCAATCCGCCATCGTCGGCACCAACAAGGGTTTCTGCGACCTGAAGCCGCGCGAAGATATGGCCCGAACTTGCGGGGTCGAGCCCGCCGATTTCCCACGGCGCGACCACCCGCAGAACCCGGTCGGCGTCTTGCGCCATGGCCGGCGCCATCGCCGTCGCAGCAATCGCCACCACCGCGATCGCCGCCAAAATCACCGTTCGCCGCTTCGTCATTGCCAACCTCGCTCTGGAAAACGCGGCGCGAATAAGCAATGATATAGCATTTCAAGTCAAGAATTTTGAATGCCAACACCTCTCATTTCTTGTTAGATATAACTCTTAATACATTGACAGATATATATTATTTTACTTGTTATATTGCATCCCTTTTCAGGGACGCTTATGTCACCCCTCGAAAACCGCCTGTCCGTCACCTTGCTATCGGGCTTTCTCGGCATCGGCAAAACGACACTCCTGAACCACGTCCTGCGCGACCACGAGAGAATACGCGTCACCTGTTGTTTCGAACGCCGAAGCCCGCCGCTGGTTTCCCAGGGCGGGCTTCTTCGTCTCTCGCGTGATGGTCGGAGCGGCGGGATTCGAATCCTGAGCGGCATTGCCGCGAACCCAGTCCCCCAGACCGCACTAAACTCAATCCAATCAATATCAGTTTCCGAGATATCAAGGCATTTTGGGACGTTTTATGGAAAATGATCAGTGCGACGGTACTGATGGATTCAAGGGTCCGGCACCAACAATACCGTCACTTCCCCGAGATCAAAGTGCAGGTGTGATCATCGGGAACTCAAAGACCATCGGCGTTGGCCAAATCATAATCCCTTGGTCGGGGGTTCAAATCCCTCCGCCGCTACCAACCCGGTCGTCCGGACCGGCTCCCCGCGAGCATTCCGGAAACCCGAATAACTACCTGAAAAACATGAACGATCCGGAGCGTGCACGGCGAACGCCGTGTGCGAATGCCGGTTCGCTGTATTTCGTCGGATGGAACGGTCGCGCGGTAAATTTGGACCATTTTGGGAACACTTACCCCGACGATTACCCCCACGATACCCCCATGAAAGTTAACGGCAGGGGTCATCGCGCATCCTCGGTCAACGCCCTCGTCCCCACTCCAAACGAGGGTCAATTCCATGGCCACTATCTGCAAGACACGCTGGCAAACGGTCGACGGGTCCCCCCGCCAACGATGTCTGGTCGAATGGCGCGACACGACCGGCCAACGCCGCCGCCGGCAGTTCGAAGACCAAGCCGAAGCGAAGCGGCTCCACGCGACGGTCGAGCTGGGCGTCGCCCCTGCCCCGACCGGTTCCGGCGGCGATGTCATCCGCTTTACGGACGCCGCCCTGGAGTTCATCCAGAGCCGCATTAAGCTTTGGTCTGAGACCTGAAAACTGGACCGTTCTTGGCTAGAGTTTTCGGCGGGATGTTTCCGGCCGGAAGGAGCGAAGAACGATGAAGGCATCGAAGTTTTCGGAGGCTCAGAAGGCGTTCATTCTGAAGCAGGCTTCGGATGGCATGCCGGTGGCTGATATCTGCCGGAAGGCGGGGATCAGCCCGGCGACGTACTTCAATTGGAAGCGTAAGTACGATGGCCTGCTGCCGACCGAGATGAGGCGGCTAAAGCAGCTCGAGGATGAGAACGCGAAGCTGCGCAAGGTCGTAGCGGATCTGTCGCTCGACAAGGAGATGCTGCAGGACGTCCTGCGCCGAAAACTGTAAAGCCTGTCCGCAAGCGCCGGCTGGTTGACGAGGTGCGTGGGACGTGGGGCGTTTCGATCCGGCGAGCTTGCCGGGTGTTGTTGGTCGATACGTCTTCGTACCATTACAAGTCTCGTCGCCGCGGACAGGCTGATCTCGAGCTGCGCATCAAAGACATCTGCCAAACGCGCATACGCTTCGGCTATCGGCGCGTGCACGTGCTGTTGCGTCGTGAGGGTTGGATGGTCAATCACAAGCGGACACGGCGGATCTACCGCGAGTTAGGCCTGCAACTACGGAACAAAACACCAAAGCGCAGGGTTAAGGCAAAGCTGAGAGAAGATCGGCAAGTGGCGACACGACCGAACGAGACTTGGGCGATGGACTTCGTCCACGACCAGCTCGCCACCGGAAGGAAGATTCGCGTTTTGGCGATCGTCGATACGTACTCGCGTTACGTGCCGGTACTCGATCCTCGGTTCAGCTATCGCGGTGAGGATGTCGTCCGGACCTTGGAGAGCGTGTGCGAGCGAACTGGCTATCCGAAGACGATCCGGGTTGATCTGGGCTCAGAGTTCATCTCGCGCGATCTCGATCTCTGGGCATACACGCACGGCGTCACGCTCGACTTCAGTCGTCCAGGCAAACCGACCGACAACGCGTTCATCGAGGCCTTCAACGGGCGCTTCCGAGTTGAGTGCCTGAATGCCCACTGGTTCCTGAGCCTTGCGGATGCGCAGGAAAAGATGGAGGATTGGCGTAAGTACTATAACGAGGAACGCCCTCATGGGGCGATCGGGCAAAAAGCCCCGATAACACTGCTTGGTTGCGATGGCGTCGACGGCCCGCCTTCGTAACAGACGCCGAAAACTCTACCCATCGGCGGTCCAAAGTTCGGTCTCAGAGCAATGACGAACGGACTCTAGTTCCAAACGGGTGAGTTCACGGGCTCAGGCCACTGCGCCATCATGCCCGTTTTCCCGGATCGCGATGACGACGAAGATCTGTGGACTTCAGGTCATGCGATTCGAGCAATCGAAGCTAGACGCGCCGTCGGCATACTTACTTCAACAAGAGTCGATGAATCGCAGCGAGTGACTCCAATGCTTGAAGGTAAGAAATTTTCCGAAGGATATGTGTTTCTCTAGCCGCTGAAGTCGAACGGCCACATACCCAATAGCCAATCCTCATACGCTCTCTTCCTTATCCTCTCTTAGGCTCGCCTGATTATTCCTCATGCTGAACAGACGCTGCCTCATCCCAACGCAAAGCCACCGCGAAAACTCAAATAGCGAATCAAAAATACTAACATCCAAGGTCATAGCTGTGTTTCAAAAGTGCTCCTATCAGACTCGCTTCAGCTAAGTTGATGTAAATGTAAGAAGGCCGCGAATCAGCGGCATCAGTATGCTGGGGGAATTCGATGTCCGGGTTGCTTTCGCGTTTGCGTATCGCGTTTCAAGTATCGCTTATTGGAGTCGCCGGAGTACTGGGTCTTGTCGCGGTCGGCGCGATCTACTTCGTAGGGAGTGCCGATCAGCAACGTACGCAAGCTTTCGCCGACCGGCAAAGCGCTCTCGACGATACGCTTAAAGCGCTCGACATCGACCTGTTGCAAACACGCCGCCACGAGAAGGACTTTCTGCTTCGGCGCGAGGAGACTTATGTCGCGCGTCACGCCGCCGCCCAGCAAGCCGCGGCCAAGAATCTCGCCGCGATCCTGTCGGGTACGGGCGACGCCGAGTTGCGCGCGAACGCCCAGCGGGTGCAAGCGGGACTTGATGCCTACCGCCAGCAATTCGCCACGGTCGTCGCCGAACAGACAAAACTCGGCCTGAACGAGAATGCGGGCTTGCAGGGCACGCTCCGCCGATCGGTGCAGGCGGTTGAGGCAGCGCTCGGCCGCCACGACTTGCCGCGCCTGGCGGTCACGATGCTAATGATGCGCCGGCACGAGAAGGACTACATCCTTCGCGGCACCGCGAGCTATGGCGAAGATATGAAGAAGCGCGCGAACGAGTTCGCGGCAGCGCTTCCCGCCGCAAATCTGCCCGCCGCCGAGCGAGATCAGATCATACAGTTGATGGATGCCTACCATCGCGATTTCGCGGAATTCCTGTCGACCGATCAGAAACTCCGTGCCGACGTGCGCAAGTTGTCGGAGGCCTACGCGGCCCTCGAACCCGACCTCGACCGTATGGCCAAGCGCATCGTTTCGGCGCAGGAAGCCGCGCGCGCGGAGCTAATCGCCAAGCGCGAAGCGACGGCCGCGACGATCGGGACGACGGTCGCGATCGTGACGCTGCTCGTGGCACTACTTGCTTTCGTTATCAGCCGCGGGATCGTTCGGCCGGTGACTTCACTGACCGGCACGATGGGCCGCCTCGCCGCCGGCGATCTCGACGCCACGATTGACGGTGCCGCACGCAAGGACGAGTTGGGCGCCATGGCCCGCTCTGTCGAGGTCTTCAAGGAAAACGCGATGGAAGCCCGCCGCCTGCGCGCCGAGCAAGCGCGCGCTGCCGAGGAAGCCGAACGGCAGAAGAAACAGGCGCTGATGAACATGGCCGAAACGGTCGAACGCGAGACGGCCAATGCGCTCGCTTCGATCTCGAAAAATACACTCCAGGTCAATGGCGCCGCCGAAAGCATGTCAAGCCTGGCGCAAGAAGTGACGATGGACTCGCAGGCCGTTGCCGCCGCGTCGGAAGAGGCGCTGGTGAATGTTCAAACGGTATCTTCGGCCGCGGAGGAACTCTCCGCCTCCATTCGTGAGATTGCGACGCAAGTGGCGCGCGCATCCAGCGTGACGAAGGGAGCCGTCGAAAGCGGCGATAGAGCGCGCACGACGATCGGTTCGCTGTCCGAAGCGGTCGCGCGCATTTCGGAAGTCGCGAAGCTAATCGGCCAGATCGCCGGGCAAACGAATCTGCTCGCGCTCAACGCCACCATCGAGGCCGCTCGCGCGGGCGAAGCCGGCAAGGGTTTTGCGGTGGTCGCCTCCGAAGTGAAAAACCTCGCCACGCAGACGGGCCGCTCGACCGAAGATATAGACCGGCAAGTTGCGGAGATCCGCACCGCGACGGATGCCTCCGTAGCCGCCGTCAGCGAAATCGGCGAACGAATCCGCGAAATCGACGCCGTCGCCACCGCAATCGCCTCGGCGATGGAGGAGCAAGGTGCCGCGACGCAGGAGATCGCGCGCAATGTGGGCCAAACGGCGGACGCAGCGCGCGAAGTCTCATCGAAGATTCAGAACGTCAGCCGAGAGGCCGACAATGTGGGCGCGCGCGCGAGCGAGGTACGCGGTGCGATCGGTGGCGTCGGCAGAAGCCTGGACGAATTGAAACGTATTCTCGTGCGCGTCGTGCGCACATCGACGGCCGATGCCGACCGGCGCAAGCATGTGCGCCATCCGGTCGATGCGAAAATCGACGTCATCGATGGAGCCGGCAAAAGGATCGATGCGACGCTCGTCGACGTGTCGCTGGGCGGCGCCCATTTCCGGACGGAGGCGACGCTGAAGCGCGACGACCGCGGTTCGATAAGGTTTGAAGGGTTTGCCGCCTCGATTCCCTATGTTGTCCGTGTTCGCGAACCTGACGGCGCGGTGCATGTCGAGTTCCCCGCCAATGCCGTCGGCGAGGATTTCAATGCTTGGCTACGTCGCCGCGTGGCGGGATAGTTATCCGCAAATACGGTCGGAACCGCGATGATTGAGGCGCGTCGATGCCCAAAAATCGATTGAAAGACAGAAACGAGAATCCCCGCATATGCAAAACACCCAAGCCCGCTGCTGGTTTCCCAGGGCGGACCTCTTCGTCTCTCGTGATGGTTGGAGCGGCGGGATTCGAGCTCCGAGCAGCATTGCCGCAAGCCTAGTCCCCCAGACCGTATAAAATCGTTTTATATCAATACTGATTTCCAGACCATCGAGGCGTTTTGAGGCGTTTTGTGGAAAATGAAATCGCCTGATTCTCTATACATGTCGATCGACATCCAGACGCCTCTCTCGTATGTGCAAGGCACAAACAACTAGGCACGCTACCAGTCCACAGGAGTCTCACTCCCATGTAGCTGAGCGATCGAGATCGCAACTTCACGAACCGCTGATCATGCGTCGTTGATATACCTAAAGTGTTCCTTCATTCGTGCCCCTTCGGGACCTATTTAACTCCAAAGGTGGATCAGGGCGCGACGGAAAGACAGTCGTCGCCATCGTCCAAAACTATATCTGTCGTGCACTCAGCCGTAGGCACGCACGCCCTATCCACCGAGATTGCGACAGCCGATGAGTCGCAGAAGCGCAAGGCCGCCGCTTGGCTTCCCAAGGACGATCCTCATCGTCTCGTCGCGAACATCGGTGCGGCGGAAGACGCCGCACCGCTTGCCCTCTTACCCGAACGTCGCGAAATCGCCGACGCCACGATGGAAGCGCGCGAGCTTGGCGTAAAAATCTTCCAGGATGTAGCGCACATCGATCGTATCGTAGACTTTGATCGGCCGATTGGCACCGGTGTGCACGTAATGCATCAGGGCGTTGAACTCGGGCGCCGGCCGCCACGACGACACGCCGCCCATCGGATTCAAAATCACCGACAAGGCGGGCGTATCGCCGAGCGAGCGATGCTCGATCGGTGCCGGATGTTTACGGAAGTTCCAATCTATCAGCTGCTCGGTCAAATACTTGCCAATCGGCCCCTTGTCGTAGCAGCGCTCCATCAGCTCGGCGTAGCTCACGGCCATGAGGCGGTACACGGTCGTCGGGATTTGGATAACCTGAACCTTCGATCGCATCACCACGTTCGCCGCCGCGATATCGTTCGACAGGTTGAACTCCCGCCCGCCGACCGGCCATTCGCCGCCGCCGATCCACACCACGCAGACTTTGCGATCGGCGATCTTAGGCTCCATCAGCAAGGCCGACGCCATGTCCGTCAAAGGTCCCAGGAACGCCACGTAGAGCGTCCGCGGATCGTCCTTCATCGCTTCGTCGATGATGAGCTGGGAACAAGGCGACGGGGCCGGCGTCGTCTCGTCGGGAATAGCGCCCGTCGCGCCGTCGACGACAGGCACCTTGCCGGTCAACTTCATCAAATCGAGCAGCTTCATGACTTCGTCGTGGCTGTCCTTCAGGCTTGTAGCCGATTTGATAGAGCCGAAATGCGCCGGGGCGATCGCATGTAGATCGAAGGTCGGCGTCAGCAACGCGTGCACGATCGTGAACTGATCGTCGGCCTCGTTCTTCGCGTCGGTATTCAAGATCAAACGGTACTTCTTCTCCGGCGGCAGCATGCGGGTGTCTCCTGATTGCACGATGTTTATTTGACGGCTCCGCCCAACCCGTGGACGAAGTAGCGTTGGAAGAACAGGTAGAGCAGCACCAAGGGCACGATCGACATGACCTGGGCGGCGGCAAGCAGCTCGTAGGCGGTCGCGAACTCGGTCGAGAAGTTGACCACGCCGAGCGGCACGGTCCGGTTCGCCTGCGTGCGGATGAAAATCTGCGCCAGGATGAACTCGTTCCACGTCGAGATGCCGTCGAGGATCAACAGGCTGACCCAGGCCGGCCGCGATAGCGGCACGATGATGCGGCGGAATATGCCCCACCACGACGCGCCGTCGATAAAAGCGGCCTCGATCAGCTCGCCTGGGATCGTGCGCATGAAGCCGCGCATCACCAGAATCCCGAGCGGCAATCCGAAGCCGAGATACATGAAGATCAGTCCCGGAATCCGGTCGATAAGGCCGAGCCCCTGATACAGGATCGTCAGCGGGACGAGGGTCATCTGGATCGGCACGATCAATCCGACGACGAAGACCGCGAAAATCGAATTGGCGCTCGGCATCCGCATCTTCGTCAGCGCGAAAGCTGCCATCGTGCAGATCAACACGCCAAGCGGCACCTTCACGAGCGTGATCAACGTCGAGTTCACGAAATAGGTCTTCAGCCCGATATTCCACGCCTTGGGAAAGTTCTCCCACTCGAAGCTTTCGGGGACCGCGAAGGTGCCCGTCTCGGCGAACTCCTTGGCGCTTTTGAGCGCCGTGAAGACGAGGACGAGCAGCGGCACGGTCCAAAGCGCTGCGAACAGCGTGAGCCCGGCGTAGAACGCGGCGAGGCGGACCGGCTTGCGCTGGCCGCCGCCGATCTCCGTTGCGAACGTCATTTACGGGCCATGTGACGCGTATAGGGAATGGCGAAAATCAGCGTTAGGCAGAACAAGACTACGGCGATCGCCGTGCCAAGGCCGACGCGATTGGCGTTGTAGGTGAGGAAGTACATCCATGTGCCCAGCACCTGCGTGCGGTTCGCCGGGCCGCCATAAGTCATGACGAAAACGATGTCGTAGACCTTCAGCGAATTGATCGCCGTGATCGCGACGACGACCATCGTCGTTTCGCGCAGCTGCGGCAGCGTCACGTACCAGAATCGTTGCCAACGGTTGGCACCATCGATGCGGGCGGCTTCCAGCGTTTCCTGCGGGATCGATTGCAGCCCCGCGAGGAAGAGCAACATCGGCAGTCCGACATTGTGCCAAGTGGCCGCAACGAACACGGCCGTCAACGAAATGCGCGGATCGGATAGCCAGTTCCACTTGAGAGCTTCGAGCCCGAGGTCGTCCAGCGCCTGATTTATGAGGCCCAGCGTGGGGTGATACATCCAGCCCCAAATCAAGCCGACGACGCTCATCGACAAAATCGCGGGAAAGTAGAACACGCTGCGATAGAAGGCGCTGCCCGCGAATCTCTGATTCAGCAGCAAGGCGAGCGCAAGCCCGATGCCTGTCGGCACGAACAGCGACAGCACGCCCCAGAACACGGTGTTCTTGAGCGCGATCCAGAACACCCGGTTGTCGGTGAAGAGCTCGATATAGTTCCCGAGCCCGACCCACTGTTTCGTCGGCGCGACCCCGTCCCATTCGAACAGGCTGAGATAGATCGAATAGAACATCGGGTAGACGATAACCACGGCGAAGACGATCGCGGCGGGTGCCAGAAAAAGCCACGCCGCGAGTTCGTCGCCGACCCGGCGATGGCGCCGTCGGTGGACTGCAGAGACCTGATTTGCAGCTTGCGCCATCGCCGTCGTCCGCGCGATCAGCCCGCGCGCCGCTTGAAGCGATCGATCGCCTGTTGCACTTGTCGGCCGGCTTCCGCGGGCGAAACACCGCCGAGCAACATGCCGTCCTGCGCTTCGAAATAGGCGGCGACGATCTCCTGCGGCAGGCCTTGGTCGGTCAAGCGATAGAAGCCGACTTCGCCCGACGTCAGCTCCGCCCATTTGCGCTGGATCGGCAGGCTCGCCGGCGGCAGGATTCCCTTCGTCGCGCTGGGGAACCCGTGCACTTCCGCCGTCGTCATCGCGTTCTCGGGCTTCACGACGAAGGTCGCCAGCAGAAGGGCGGCCGCCCGCTTGTCGCCGGTCAGCTTGCTATTGACTTGGAATTGCGACGGCGATCCGGCCACACGCAGTTTCGATTGTCCGGTCGGCAATGGGAAGGTACCGAAGTCTTCGGGCTTCTGGCCTTCGCGCAAAATCCGATTCGTTTCGACCGAGACGACTTCGAAGACGAGCCCGGCCTGGTCGGTGAACAGTGCGGCCGTCGAGGTGCTGGGATCGACGTTGAGGAAACCCGGCGGGAAGTAGCCCTTGTCGTTCCACTCCTTCAACTTGGCGAAGGAACGGATCACCGGCTCTTCGGTCCAAGCGCGCTTCATGTCGAGGAAATCGTCGTGCCCTTGCGGCCCGGCGAAGGTTTCCAGGAAGAAATCGAAATAGCGCATCGTCATCCAACTGAACTTACCGCCCACCGAGAACGGCAGCACGCGGTTGGCCTTCAGCGTTTCGGCGATCTTCTCGAGATCGGCGAACGACTTCGGCTCCGACAGATTGAATTTGGCGAAAACCGACTTTTTGTAGATGAAACTGAACGGCGAGTTGCGATGGGGAATGCCGTAGAGTTCGCCGTTCTGCGAGGCGATATCGATCGCCGTCTGGTTCAGGACCGTATCGACGCCGTACTCCTTGAGCATCGCGGGCGTGAACTTCACCGTATGACCGGCGTTGTTGTAGGGCGACGCGAGCGAACCGCCCCAATTCCACCACACGTCCGGCATTTTTCCGGATGACGCGCCGACGCGCAGCGCCTGCTTGAAATCGTCGGTGCCAAATTTGGTGAAGTTGACCTTGATGTTCGGATAGGCCGCCGTGAAACGATCGAAGACGCGCTGCCACTCGCTGGAGGCGAGCGCGAAAACGTCGAGTGCGACGGGACCTTGCGGCACGGCTTGTGCCTGCGCCATTCCCGGCAAAGTCGCGGCTGCGATGGAGCCGGCCAGGACTTCACGTCGATTGAGCTTGATCATGGGGTTCCTCCTGTTTTGTGGTTTTTCAAAGCTTCTTGTTTTCTACTTCTCAATGCTCGCCACTTGACGTATCGGCGGGGCGATAGCGCGCGCGCTGAATCGCCGACCGCCACGCGGCACGCATGGATTGACGTTCTTCGTTCGACGCGACGGGTGCGAACGCGGCATTGTCGCCGCGCATCGCGTCGACAACGTCGCTCCGCCGCCAGTGGCCGCCGGCGATCCCGGCCATGGCGGCCGCACCCCAGGCGCTCATTTCCGTCAACGCGGCGCGCTCGACACGACCACCCGTGATGTCGCTCAGGATCGAAAGCACCAAGTCGGAGACGCTGGCGCCACCATCGACTTGCAGCGTGCGCTCGCCGGCCGCGATCCCCATCGCTTCGAGCACGTCCGCGATCTGGTGCCCGACCGATTCCAGCGTCGCGCGGGCGATATGCGCGCGCGTCGTCGCCAACGTCATTCCGTCGATCGCGGCCTTCGCGCGGTCGTCCCAATGGGGGGCGCCGAGCCCCGCGAAGGCGGGGACGATCACGACGCCGTCGGCGTCACGGACCTCGCCGGCGAGATCGCAAAGCGCTTGCGCGTCCGGCAATCCCAAGAGATCCGCCATGATGGCGAGCGCCTGTGCGGAGACCAGAATATTGCCTTCGACGGCATAGGTCGTGACGTCGCCCTCGGTCCAGGCGACCGTCCGTGCGATTCCCCGATCGACGGAAGCCCCGGCATTCAAAGGCGCCATCAGCGACGTGCCGGTCCCCAGCGTCGCCTTGACGGCGTCGTTCGTGCGGATGCGATGCCCGTACAGGGCCGCATGGGAATCGCCCATCACGGCATGGATCGAAATTCCGGCCGGCAAACCGGATCCGGCATGCGTGACGCCGAAGCGGGCGTTCGACGCCATCGGCTTCGGCAGGATGCCCGGCGGAATACCGAACAATCCGCAAAGCTCCGCGTCCCATTCGAGGCGATCGATATCGAAAAGTTGCGTGCGCGCGGCGTTGCCGTGGTCGGTGGCATGGACGGCGCCACCCGTCAGCCGGAAGACGAGCCATGAATCGACCGTCCCCGCGCACAAGGTACCGGCGGCAGCGCGCTCGGCCGCCCCCGGAACGTTGCGCAACAGCCATGCCAGCTTTCCCGCCGAAAACATCGGATCCAGAGCAAGGCCGGTTCGCGCGCGACACAAGTCTTCATTGCGCGCCCCGCGCAAGGCTTCGACGATCTCGCGCGACCGGCGGCACTGCCACGATACGCAAGGTCCGACGGGCGCCCCCGTCTCCCGATCCCAAAGCAGAACGGACTCGCGCTGATTGGCGATCGCCAACGCGCCGATGTCGGCGCCACGCGCACGGACGCAGTCGAGCGCGGCCGCCTTCGTCCCTTCCCAAATCGCCACCGACGATTGCTCGGCGTATCCCGGCAACGGATACGTGACCGCCACTTGACGGCTGGCTTGCGCGGCCATTGCCGCATGCCGTGTCATCAGCAGCGCTTTGGTGTTCGTCGTGCCTTGATCGATGGCGAGAATCTGGGTCATGACGCGCGCTTGATCTCGCGGACGGCGCCGGCGATTCCCGCCGCGTTGAGCCCGAAATGATCGAGCAGCCAGCCGGCCGAGCCGGTCGGCGCGAAGCCAGGGAACCCGAGAATCCGCATCCGACAAGGCACATTCGTCGAAACGACTTCCGCGACGGCGCTGCCGAGCCCGCCGCGAACCGAATGTTCTTCGACGGTCACCACCGCGCCGGTTGCCGCCGCCGCCAGGATTGCGTCGATATCGAGCGGCGCGATCGACGCCATATTGACGACACGTGCGCGCACCCCTTCCTGCGCAAGGACCGCTGCGGCCTCGATGGCACGGGTCACCATCACGCCATTCGCGATGATCGCCGCGTCGCTACCTTCGACGAGCGTCTCCGCTTTTCCGATGCAAAACACGGCCCCGTCGGGCCGTCGAAGGGCCGGAACGCCCATGCGGCTCAGACGCAGGAACACCGGCCCGTCATGGGCCACGGCGGCTTTCACAGCCTCGGCCGTTTCCCAAGGATCTGACGGCGCCACGATGGCGATGTTGGGCAACGCGCGCAGCCAGGCGAAATCCTCGATCGAATGATGCGTCGGCCCCAGCTCGCCATACGCCACGCCGCTGGAAATGCCGGCAAGCTTCACGTTGGCGCTGGAATAAGCCACATCGGCTTTGATCTGCTCCAGCGCGCGGCCGGTCAGGAAGCACGAAGCGCCGGAAACGAACGGCACCTTGCCGCCATTCGCCAATCCCGCCCCCACGCCGACCATATTCTGTTCGGCGATACCGACATTGATCAGCCGATGCGGCCAGCGCTTGCCGAAAGCCCCCAGCTTCGACGAACCCACACTGTCGTTGACGACGGCGACGATCCGCTGATCCGTCTCGGCCAGCGCCTCAAGTGTCGCGACATAGGTATCGCGGCAATCGAACAAACCGGACGCGGATTGCGGGATGGCCATCAGGCGAGTTCCCGCATGGCTTGCGCGTATTGCGCGTCGTTGGGAACGCCGTGATGCCACTGGGCCTGATCGACCATATACGAAATCCCTTGGCCTTTATGCGTCTGCGCGATGACGCAAAGCGGCTTGGTGCGCGCGCCGACCGGGGCGCCCAGCACCGCCAGCAAGCCTGCGTGATCGTGGCCGTCGACCGTTTCCACGTGCCAGCCGAAGGCGGCGAACTTTGCAGCGAGCGGTTCCAGCGCGTTGGTGTCTTCGGTACGGGCTCCCTGCTGAAGCCCGTTGCGATCCACGATCAGCGTGAGATTGGATAACTTCCGGTGGCCGGCGAACATCGCCGCCTCCCAGTTGCTGCCCTCCTGCAATTCCCCGTCGCCCGAAACGACGAAGACGCGCCGCGCGGAACCGTCGATTTGCGCGCAAACGGCCATACCGACGGCGACCGGCATGCCGTGCCCCAAGGGGCCCGTATTGGTTTCCACACCGGGCAGATAGCAACGGTTCGGGTGTCCGTTCAGGCGCGAGAGCGGCTGCATATAGGTTTGCAACAGCGCGCGATCGAAATAGCCCGCCTCCGCCAGCGTCGCATAGAGCGCGCCGGTGCAATGCCCCTTCGACAGAACGAAGCGATCGCGTTCGGGATCGCCGGGATTGGCCGCGTCGTAGCGCAGCACGCCGAAATACAGCGTCGCCAGAATATCTGCGACCGAGAGATCGCCGCCCGGATGGCCCTGCTTCGCCGCGTGCACCATGGTCAAGCTGGCACGCCGTATCGCGCGGGCTTTCTCCGCGATCCGGCGCACGGCGGACGCGTCGCCTTGGGCGCGCACGGCCTGCGGCTCAGCGGAGCGTAAATTGGCCGACTGGGGCATAGCTTGGGTTCTCTTCGTGGGTGTAGATCGGCCAGTCGAGATAGCGGTTCACCGCTTCCTCGACGATCGCGGCGTGATGGCCGCGGACCATCGCGACGTGATGTTCGAACCCGTTGCGCGTGACGAACTTCATCAGATCCTGCAAACGCGGGATGCTGGCGACGGCGATGCCGCCATCCATACCGAAAGGATCGTCCGTGAAATTCCCCTCGCCGAGATAGGCCCGGACGTGACCGCGCCGATCGTCCGTCGACAGACGGAAATAGGTCATCGGCCCTGGCTTCACCTTACCCTTGACCGCGCCGAAGCACTTCGAGCGGCCGATGGTCTCGCCGAGTACGTCCAATTCGGAAATCTCGGGCGTATCGCCGATGAAGCTCTTCGGGAAATTGCCGCAATGCGTGCAGACGCACTTGGTCGGATCGTCGCCATAATTGTTGTTCCAGTCGAGGATCGCGGGCGGGCTGCCCGACGCGAGAGCGAGCGCGTACATGGAAATAGCCCCCATGACGTCGACCTCGCACGCGCTCGGCATCAGGTCTTCGCCCATCATGCTCATCGTCAAACAGGTCGCGCAGCCGAAATTGTCCTGAAGGCTCCGCCAACATTGGATGGAGCTGGCGATGCACTCGTTCTCCTCCATCCAATCCGCCACGGCGACCGACCAACGCGCCTGCTTCTCGATGGCTTCGGCTTCGATATGCGCGGGGATTCGGCCATAGGCGTGGATCTGCTCGAGCTTGCGAGCGAGCGGCGCGTGGCCCGACTCGTAACCGCGCGCACGCGCGATCATCTCCGACAGGTCGCAGGTAACGACCGTAATCCCGCTGGCCTGAAGCAGCTTTTCGCTATAGCGCATGGTTTGGAATGGCGCGGTGCGCGCGCCGATGGCGCCGATCCGTGCGCCGCGCAGCCCGCGCACCGTCCGGCACACGGCCGCGAATCTCCCAAGATCGGTACGGAACGCCGGCCCGGAAACGTCGCACGTATGCGTCGTCGTTTCCGTGAATCGGATTCCGTATTGGAACAGGTTGTTGGCGACGGAAATCTTGCCGCAATAGGCGTCGCGCCGGCTATGAACGTCGACCTTGTCGATCTCGTCGTTGCTGGCCTGAAGCAGGATCGGGACGTTCAGACCGGCTTCCGCGAGCGTTTCGACCGTCGCGATCTCGTCGCCGAAATTCGGCAACAGGATCACGATGCCGTCGATCTCGTCGCGATGCTGACGGAAATAGCGCGCATACAGCAAGGCGTCGGCACGGGACTGCACCGCCCCATTGACCGTTGCATCCACCGGCGGAATACACGGTAAGATGCCCAGCGCCTCGAATTGGGCGAAAAGTTCCTGACGGGCGGCCAAACACGGCGCCGCATTGAAGAAGGCCCGGCTGCCGATAATCACGCCCAATGTCACGCGCCGCTGCGCAAGCGATGGCATACGCTCCCCCTAAATCTCTTTTTCTAAGCCCACCAAAACTAGCAAAGGAAATTTGCCTTTGCTATCGATTTTTTTCGATATTTTTCATTTTCGGCGAAAAATGCGAGATTCTGGCGAGACAGCGGTCTGCGGTCTTTCATATTCTCCCGAAATCCGCACTTTGGTTGATGAAGCAATGGCCATTCGTACGCAGCGACAGAAATTGGAGACGAAAAAGATGAGCGCCAATCTGCCGCCCGAACGCCGGCTGGAAACCGCCGAACGCAAAGGCGCGCTGTTGGCCGAGCCACGCCGGATGAAGATCTTGGCTTGGCTGCAGGAAGAAGGCAGCGCGCGCGTCAAAGCTTTGAGTGCCGCCTTCGGCGTGACCGAGGCGACGATCCGACAGGACCTCGAGAAACTCGAAAACGACGGCCAAGTCGTCCGCGAGCATGGCGGCGCGTTTCTCAAGTCGCTACCGCAGCAGGTCCAGACCATGACGCTGCAGAACTCGACGCATATGGATGCGAAGCGAAAGATCGGCAGGGCGGCAGCGGCGCTCGTTTCGGACGGCGAGACCGTCATCCTGGACGCCGGAACGACGACGACCGAAGTGGCGAATTGTCTGAAGGACCGCCGCGAAATGACGGTCATCACCAATGCGCTCAACATTGCGCTGATGCTCGGCGCCGTGCCGACGTTTTCGGTGCATATGCCGGGAGGGCAATTTAAAGCACCGACTTTATCGGTGACCGGCGAAAAATCGGCCGATTACTTTTCCAATCTGTTCGTCGACACCCTGTTCCTCGCGACGGGTGGCATGTCCTTGGAAGCGGGCCTCACCTATCCAAGTCTCGCCGATATCCCCCTCAAAGCGGCGATGATCCGCTCGGCCACGCGCGTCGTGCTCGTCGCAGACTCCGCGAAAATGAATCGCGTTTCGTTTTCATCGCTGGGGACGTTCGATCTGGTCGACGTCCTCGTGACGGACGAGGGACTCAAGCAAGCCGACCGGGCGTCGATCGAAGCGTTGGGCGTCCACGTGGTGATCGCAGACTAGATTCAGAAGATCAGCATCGCTTCGTCGAGCATTTTCGCGCCGACGACGCGATAGCCCCAACACCGAACGAAAAAGGCCCCGGTCGGAAACCGGGGCCTTTTGTTCGTCGACGCCGATGGTGGGCGATATAGGGCTCGAACCTACGACCCGCTGATTGAGAGCTGTCAAGCCGCATTGTTATTCCTACGGTTTTCCGTCATCGGAACCCCATAGAGCCCCATTGAACCCCAAAAGAAATTCGCGAGGCGATGGAAAGTGGCACGGCGGGATCGGGGCTGAAAATGAACCTGCCCAATTCAGAGCGGATGGCTACGGCACCAATTCGATGCGCGCTTCGGTCTGAGGGTCGAACAGGCTGACGCTGGCCGGCTCGACCTCGAAGCCGATCTTGTCGCCCCGGCGGCCGGCGAAACGCGCCGGACCGCGCGCGATCGCCGTGACGCCGCCGATCGTCGCGGTCACCATCGTATCGGCGCCCGTGGGCTCGACCACATAGATCGTGCCGCGGATCGAACCTTGATCGTCGCCGACGAAGGCCATCGCTTCCGGCCGCACGCCCAAGATCGCCGCGCGTTCCGATTGCGCGCCCGGCCCGCCGCCGAGGGCGAGATCGACGCCGTTGCAGCGGAAACGCCACCCGCCGGCGCCGTTCGTGAGCGTGCCTTCGAGGAAATTCATCGCCGGCGACCCGATGAATCCCGCGACGAACAGATTGGCCGGCTTCTCGTAGATCGTGCGCGGATCGGCGAGCTGCTGGATATAGCCGCCGCGCATGACGGCGACCTTCGTCGCCAGCGTCATCGCTTCGATCTGGTCGTGGGTCACGTAGACGATGCTCGTGCCCAGCCGTTCGTGCAGACGCTTGATCTCGGTGCGCATCTCGACGCGCAGCTTGGCGTCGAGATTGGACAAGGGTTCGTCGAACAGGAACAAGGCGGGATCGCGCACGATCGCGCGGCCCATCGCGACGCGCTGGCGCTGCCCGCCGGAAAGATTGGCCGGTTTGCGGTCGAGCAGATGTTCGACCTGCAGCAATTCCGCCGCCTTGCGCACGGCATCGGCGCGGGACATTATATCAGGATTGGCGACGGGCCCTATTCGGTGACGGGCGGCTGGCCCTCAGTTTACGCCATTCATGCGGGCGGTGGGTTCTGCGGCCTACCGCCGAGCGGGAAGCCCGTGACGATGCGAGTGATGGATTTCTATCTGCATCATGAGGGACTGATCCGCGAGAACTGGGTCCCGCTCGACATGCTCGACCTACTCGCGCAAATGGGCTTCGACGCGCTCGCGCGAATGCGTGAGGTTCTGCGTCGGTAGACCACGAAACACCGGCGGGCGCCCGAGCTATTGGAGCCGAAGCCTCCGAGAATATAAGTGGCATTCATTTGAACGGCGCACTTCGCGGTCTTCAGCCCAGGCCGCTGATCCATTCGCGGCCGGGCACCGCGTCGAAAAGGCTACGCGTATAAGGGTGCGAGGGCGAGGCGAAAATAGCCGCGGTTGCACCCTGCTCCACGATTTCGCCGCGCTGCATGATGGCGATCTCTTCGCAGACCGTCGCCGCGACGCGCAGATCGTGGGTGATGAACAGCATCGACAATCCGAACGATTTGCGCAGCTCGTTCAGCAGCTCCAGAACCTGTTTTTGGACCGAAACGTCGAGTGCCGATACCGGCTCGTCCGCCACGATCATTTTCGGCTTCACCGCCAGCGCGCGCGCGATTCCGATGCGCTGGCGCTGCCCGCCGGAAAATTCGTGCGGATAGCGGTCGATAGCCTCGGGTTTGAGGCCGACGAGACGCAGCAACTCGCGCGCCTCCGCGATGGCCTGTTCGCGGGAGACGCCGTTGAGCATCGGCCCGAGAGCGACGATGTCGCCCACCCGCTGGCGCGGATTCAGCGACGCGTAGGGATCTTGAAAGACCATCTGGATGTGCTTGCGATAGGGACGCAATTGCGCGCGAGAGAGGCCGCTGATGCGATCGCCATCGAGTTCGATCGTGCCGCTGTCCACGCTCTCGAGGCCGATGATGCACCGCGCAAGCGTCGTCTTGCCGGAGCCGGACTCGCCGACCAGGGCAAGCGAACTGCCGCGTTTAAGTTCCAGCGAGACCTTCTTGGCGGCCTTCACTTCGCGGACCGCACCGCCGAAGAAGCCCGAGGAAGTTCGGTAGGTCTTCTCGATGTCCGTCACGCGCAACAGAATGTCCGGGTCGGCGTCCGCTTCACGCCGACGCGGCTTGAGACCGGGCACCGCTGCGATCAGCGCCTTGGTGTAGTCGGCTTGGGGAGCGCCAAGCACGTCGGCGGCCGATCCGTGTTCGACGACCTCGCCATGGCGCATCACCGCCACGCGATCCGCAATCTCGGCGACGACCCCGAAATCGTGGGTGATGAACAGCACGGCCGTGCCGTGCGCACGCTGGAGCTCCTTGATCAGATGCAGTATCTGCGCTTGCGTCGTCACGTCGAGGGCCGTCGTTGGTTCGTCGGCGATGATGAGACCCGGCTCGAGCGCGAGTGCCATCGCGATGACGATCCGCTGACGCTGCCCGCCGGACAACTGGTGCGGATAGCTGTCGACCATCCGCTCGGGATCCGGCAGATGCACGTCGCGAATGAGTTCGAGCACGCGTTCGCGGCGTCGCGCCGGCGGAAAATTCGTGTGGATCTCGAGGATCTCGTCGATCTGCCGTCCGACCGGCATCAGCGGGTTCAGCGCCGTCATCGGCTCCTGGAAGATCATCGCAATCCGGCAGCCGCGCACGGCGCGCATCTCGTCTTCCGAGAGCCCGAACAGATTCCGCCCCTCGAACTGAATTTGGCCGCCGACCGCGCGCACATGCGGCCCCGGAAGAAGGCCGAGAACGGCTTTTCCCATCATCGACTTGCCGGAGCCGGACTCGCCGACGATGCAGAGTATCTCGCCTTTACGGATATCGAGAGACACGCGCGCGACGGCGAGTTTGCGGTCCGACCAGGCCGGCAGGCCGACGCTCAAATCGCGGATCGAGATGGCGACTTCGCTCATAGATCCGCGAGCCTCGGATTGAGGGCATCGTTGAGCCCTTCGCCGATCAGATTGATCGCCAGGACCGTCAGCAGGATCGCGATCCCGGGAACCGTGACGAGCCACCACGCCTCGCGCATGAACGAGCGTCCGGCACCGATCATGAATCCCCAGCTCATCAGATTCGGCGCGCCAAGGCCGAGAAACGAGAGCGCGCTCTCGACGAGAATGGCGGTCGCAACCAACAGCGAGCCGGTGACGATCAACGGCGAAAGCGTATTCGGCAGGATCTGCTTGAGTAGAATGGCGGCGTCGCCCTGCCCCGCCACGACGGCCGCTTGGACGAACTCCCGCGACTTGACGGTCAGCACTTCGCCGCGGACCACCCGCGCAATGGGCGGCCAACTGACGGTCGCGATCGCGATCACGACGTTGGCCGCGGAAGGCGACAGAACCGCGATCAATACGATGGCGAACAGAAACGAGGGAATGGTCTGGAAGAATTCGGTCAGGCGCATCAGCACGTCGTCGATCGCGCCGCCGTAATAGCCGGCGACGGCACCGACGAAGGTACCGAACGCGACGGCCGCGAACGTGGCGAGCACGGCGATCAGCAGCGTGGCGCGCGTGCCGTGCAACAGCCCCGCCAGAACGTCGCGCCCGAGACTGTCGGTGCCGAGCGGAAAGGCCGCACTCGGGTTCGACATCGGCCTGCCGACGATCGCGAACGGATCGGTCGGCGCCATGAGATCTGCCGCGATCGCGACGACAAGCAGCAAGGCCAGCCAGATCAGCCCGAGATAGACGCGCGGATTGCCGAGAAAGCGGTTCCAAAAGGTCTTCATGGCGCTCACCCGATCCTGATGCGCGGGTCGAGGAAGACGTAGACGACGTCGACGATGAGATTGACCACGACGACCAAAACCGCCGACATGAAAAAGATGCCCAGCAGCAGATTGTAGTCGCGCGCGAACAACGATTGGTAGGCGAGTTGCCCCAGACCGGGCCATGCGAAGATCGATTCGACGACGACCGAGCCGCCGATCAATCCGCCGGTCTGCACCCCGGCCATGGTCACCACCGGCAGCAGCGCGTTGCGGAAAACGTGTCGTGTGGTGATTTTGCGCTCGGTTTGCCCCTTGGCGCGCGCCGTCACGACGTAGTCGAGGCCGCGCTGTTCGAGCATCGACGCGCGCATCAACCGCGCGTAAAGCGCAAGATAGAACAGCGACAGAGTCAGCGTCGGCAACACGAGATGATGGGCGATGTCCACGACCCGCGCCCAGCCTTCGTGGAAGGCGACGACGTCCTCCATGCCAGAGGTCGGAAACCAGTCGAGCTGGATCGAGAAGACGAGGATCAGCATCAGGCCGACCCAGAAGAGCGGCGTGGCGTAGACGATGATGGCGGCCACCGAAATCGCGTTGTCCTTCCAGGTGCGCACCCAGAGCGCCGCGAACAGTCCCATCACGATGCCAGCGCCGAGCGACAGGATGAGCGTGCAGACCATCAACAGCAGCGTCGGCCAAAGCCGCTGGAGAAGCAGATCGAGCACCGGCGCGCTTTGCCGGAAGGAATAGCCGAGATCGAGAACGACCAGGTTTCGGAGGTAGTTGAAAAGCTGGACGTAGATCGGCTGGTCGTGCCCGAAGCGCGCGCGTAGCTGGTCGATATACTCCTTGGGCGCGCCGCCCGCCTCGCCCGCCAGGACGGTCGCAAGGTCGCCGGGGGCAAGTTGCAACAGCAGGAAATTGACGACCACGACGCCAAACACAACCGGCACGGTCTGAACCAACCGTCGGACGATATAGCCACCCAAGGAACCGGATTTCATGGCTGCGCGTCTCTCCGATCGGCGTACGGGAGAAGGAGAAAGGCGGTCCGCGTCGCCGCGAACCGCCCCATATTCTACTCGCGCCAGGCCCGGTCGAAGTTCGTGAAGATGTTGAGCGGGCTCACGATCACGTCGCGATAGCGCTTGTCGACGACGGTCGGGAACTTGACCTCGAGCACCCAGGCGAGCGGCGCGGCATCGGCGACGATCTTCTGGACCTCGGCGTATTGCGCCGATCGCTTCGCAGCGTCGGTCTCGGTCGTGGCGGCATCCATCAGTTCGTCCGCACGCGGATCGCCCCAGCGAGCGCCGTTCACGAAAACCGTTCCCTGGCGGATGAACCGCGAGTGGATGGCCCGGTGCACGCCCAGCACGGGATCGGCGAGATTGAACAACCAGTTCGAGGTCATATCGAAATCGTAGTCGGTATAGGTCCGCTTGAGCCACGTCGCCACGTCCTCGTAACGCGTCGTCGCCTTGATACCGATCCGCGCGAGCGCCTGTTGCGTGTACTCGCCGAACCGGCGCCATTCTTCACCGTAAGGCGTGATGTCGTGCACGATCTCGAACCGCGTGCCGTCGGCCTTGCGCGGAAAGCCTGCCTCGTCGAGTAAACGGTTCGCCCGCTCCACGCCGTCGGGCACGTTGTAATTCGTCACGTTCGCGTTGTAGAGCCCGCTCGGCGCGAAGTTGGAGCTGATCGGCCCGGTCGCCGGCTGGCCGTAGCCGAACCAGATATTCTCGATGACGAATTTCCGGTCGATCGCGTAGGAGATCGCTTGGCGGACCTTGGGATTATCGAAAGGCGCTTTCCGGGTGTTGAACATCAATTCGACCACGGGCGAAAGCATCTCGGAGCCGCGCGTTTCGATCTGGATGTTGGGCAGCCGCTCGAGCCGCTTGACGTCGTTGTAAGGCACAGCGCCGAGCCCCGCGACATGCGCGTCGCCCTTTTCAAGCGCGGCGGCGCGCGTGGCGGTGTCGCCGATGAAGCGCACAACGACGCGGTCGAGATACGGCAGGCCCGGTTTCCAATAGTCGGCGTTACGATCAAGACGGACGAACTCGCCCCGGCGCCACTCGACGAACTTGAACGGCCCGGTTCCGATCGGGTTGTTGGCGTTCTGATGCGTGCGAATGTCGCCCTGCTCGAAAATGTGCTTGGGCAGCATCGGCGATTCGTAGCCAGAAAGCGCCGCCATGATGTAGGGCGCGGGCTTGCTGAGCCGGAACACGGCCGTCATCGGATCGGGCGTTTCGACGGCGGTGACTTCCGCGAAGGTGGCAATGCCGCGCGGATGCACCTTCTTCAGCACTTCCATCACGGAGAACTGTACGTCGGCGCTGGTGAAAGGCTTGCCGTCGTGGAATTTGACGCCCGGACGCAGGCGGAAGGTGATTGTCCTGCCGTCGTCCGAGACAGTCCAGGATTGCGCGAGGGCAGGCACCGGCTTCAGCGAGAAATCGTATTCGAAAAGCCCGTCGTAGATCTTGGCGGCGACCTGCCCCACCGGGGACGCCGTCGAGATGTAGGAGCCCAGCGTCGGCGGCTCGGGTTGGGTGATCTGCACGAGCGTGCCGCCGCGCTTTTGTGCCGCGGCCGGATCGGCGGCGAAGATCGCCCCGGCAAAACCCACACCGACCGCAAGGACGGCAGTGGCAAAACGTCCGACAAAACGCATCGCACATCTCCTTTGGTGGCCATAATCCTGTTCAAATGCCCCTCGAAGGAGGCTTAGAAAAACCATAACGGTTGGTATCGCGTTGCAGCCATTGCTCATTTTCGATACGTTATGCGAAATCCGCATCGTGCTGAAATAAAGGGCGATCGCTTTGCCCGTCCCCTCAAACCGGCGCCGGGAATCGCATGGAAATCGATTGGCTGGAAGACTTCGTGAGCCTCGCTTCGACGGGGAATTTTTCCCGTTCGGCGGACGACCGCAACATCAGCCAATCGGCCTTCAGCCGCCGTATCCGGGCTCTCGAGCACTGGCTCGGCACCGATCTGATCGACCGGTCGCGGTTTCCAACGACGCTGACGCCCGCCGGACACGCGTTTTACCAAACGGCCCTCGACGTCGTGCGGATTTTGCACCGCGAGCGCGCCGAACTGCGCGGCACGCTCAAGCGCGACGAGCGCACCGTCACGATCTGCGCCACCCATACCCTCGCCATCCATTTCGCGCCCCAATGGCTGCGGACCTTGCGGAAGGCGGCGGGCGACGGCGAGATGGGCGTAAAGATGGTTGCGGCCGATCTGCACGAATGCGGGCAAGCGCTCATGGAAGGAGCATGCGACCTGGTCCTCGCTTACGACGCCAAGTCGGTTCCGTCCGTCTTCGGCGTCGCGCGCTTCGAATCGTCGGCCATCGGCGCCGACACGATCGTGCCGGTCAGCGCGCCGGGCAAACGCGGCCGCCCGCTGCACCCGGTTGCGGGATCGGAGCCTTTCGCCTTCCTCGCCTATGCCGGGAATTCCTATCTCGGCCGCTTGGTGGGCACGGCTTTGGAAGGCTGGAATCTGCGCCGGCGCGCGCGCCCCTCCTTCGAAAGCGCGCTTGTGGAAGCGCTCAAAGGAATGGCGCTGGCGGGCCACGGCGCGGCATGGCTGCCGCACGCCGCCGTCGCGGCCGATCTTGCCGCGGGCCGCCTGGTCGCTTGCGCCGATATTCGAAAATTCGCGCTCGGCGTCGAAATCCGGGCCTATCGACGCGCGGAACGCGAGCGCTCGATCGTCGAGCATATCTGGCGCGCGTTGGCTGCCGCATCCAAGGATCATGCAAATTCTGCATAGGCATTGTGCAATCGGAATTTCAAACCGACGGTGGGCGCAGTTAACGTGAAGAACCTGTCGATTTCACCAAGGCGGTTCCACATGCTTCTTTCCCGATTTGCCCGCGTCAGTCTTTCCCATGCGCCCACGCCATTGGAACCGCTCGATCGACTTCGCGCGGTGATCGGCGGTCCGCGACTGTGGATCAAGCGCGACGATTGCACCGGCCTCGCGCAAGGCGGGAACAAAGCGCGGAAACTCGAATTTCTCGTGGCGGACGCGTTGGCGAAAGGCTGCGACACGCTGATCACGCCGGGCGCCGTCCAATCCAACCACGTGCGAATGACCGCCGCCGCCGCGGCCCGGTTCGGACTGAAGGCGCATGCGGTTCTCGAGCGCCGTGTGGTCGCAACCGACGCGGATTACGAGGAGAACGGCAACGTCCTACTCGACGAGTTGCTCGGCTGTCCGCGGACATATGTGCCGAGCGGCGCCGATGTCGCCGCCGCCTGCGCCGACGTCGCCAAGGATCTCGCCGCCAGAGGCGCGAAGCCCTACGTCATTCCCGGCGGCGGCTCCAATCCGGTCGGCGCGCTCGGCTACGTCGCTTGCGCAATCGAACTTATCGAGCAAGCCAAAGCCAACGGGATCGAAATTTCACGCGTCGTGCACGGCACGGGCAGCTCGGGCACGCAAGCCGGTCTCGTCGCGGGCTTCGCGGCTTTGCAAAGCGCGATCGAAGTTTTCGGCATTTCGGTCCGTCATCCGCGCGCGAAGCAGGAGGAAGTCGTCTTCGATCTCGCCCGTCGAACGGCCGAGCATCTCGGCTACGCGGGCAGCGTTGAGCGCGCGCGCGTGTTCGCGGAAGACGGGTATGTCGGCGCCGGGTACGGCGTTCCCACCCCGGGCATGATCGAAGCCGTGACGCTGCTCGCACGGACCGAAGGACTCCTGCTCGATCCGGTCTATAGCGGCAAGGCGATGGCCGGCATGATCGACCATATCCGCAAGGGTACGTTCGGCCCCGACGAGAACATCGTGTTCCTGCACACGGGCGGCGCGACGTCTCTGTTCGGATACAAGGCGCTGTTCCTGCCTCGGGCCGCGTGAGGCGGCTTTGACCTTCGAGCCATCCGCCGGCGAACTCGCGCGAAGCTGCGCGCGCGGCCAATTGTCGAGCCGCGCGCTCGTCCGGAATTCGCTCGACGCGATCGAAGCGCAGAACGGCAAGCTGAACGCCTTCGTCGAAGTTTTTGCCGAAACGGCGATGCGGCGCGCCGAAGAACTCGACCGCCACGCGGCGGAAACAGGGGCTGTCGGCCCGCTGCACGGCGTGCCGATCGCCGTCAAAGATCTCGCCGATCTCGAAGGGCGCGCACCCGGCTTCGGATCGAAATGCTATGCTGTCGAAGTCCCGGCGCGAACCGCGCCGGCGATCCAACGCTTGATCGACGCTGGTGCGGTCATCGTCGGCATGACCCAGATGGTCGAGTTCGCCCTCGGTGGTTGGGGCACTAACTACGCGATGGGCACGCCGTGGAACCCGGTCGATCCCCAAGTGCATCGCGCGCCCGGGGGATCGAGCAGCGGCTCGGCCGTCGCTGTGGCCGCCGGCCTCGTTCCGGCCGCGATCGGCTCGGACACCGGCGGCTCGATCCGCATTCCGGCTTCGCTGTGCGGCGTCGTCGGCTTCAAGCCCACCTTCGGGCGCATCCCACTCGACGGCATCGCCGCATTAGGCCCGACCTTCGATACGCTCGGCCCGATTGCGCGGAATGTGGCGGATGCGCGCTTGCTCTATTGCGTTATGGCGCAACTGCCTGTCGCCGAAAGCCAGCCCCCTCGGCCGCTGCGCGTGGGAACCCCAGAAGCTGCACAATTCGAACCCTGCGATTCCGGCATTCTCGCGAATTTCCGCCGATCGATCGACCGAGTACGCGCGATGGGCCACACGCTCGTGCCGATGGCGTTTCCCGAAGCGCTGACCGAGTACCAGGCCCTATGCGGCAGCATCGTCGCGTACGAGGCCTACCGTCAGCATCGCGCGGTCGTCGAAGATCCGGCGACGCCGCTCGATCCGCATGTGCGCCAGCGCGTGCTCTCCGGCCGTGACATTGACGCAAAGCAATATGCAACATTGCAGGCGCGGCGACGCGCTTGCGTCGCCGAATTCAAGACCGCGTTCGCCCGGTTCGATGCGATCGCCCTGCCGGCAACGCCCCTCCCCGCCACGCCTGTCGCGGCCATCGACGAAGCGACGATTCCGATGTCGCGCTACACGCGCGCGGCAAACCTATTGGAGTTATGCGCGATAAGCCTGCCCAACGGTTCGACCGCCGCGGGCCTGCCTACGGGATTCCAGCTTCTTATGATCGGCGGCGGTGACGCGGCCTTGCTCGACTTCGCCGACCATGTCGCCGCGACCATCGCGGCCGCATAATCGCACGACCGACTTTGTGCCACTCGCGACTTCAGGCAGCGCGCGATTCTTTTGAATACGCCGAAGCCCGCCGCTGGTTTCCCAGGGCGGGCTTCTTCGTCTCTCTCGAGTAATGGTCGGAGCGGCGGGATTCGAACCCACGACCCCCAGTCCCCCAGGCCGCGTATTTTTCAATTATATGAACATCATTTTCCGCGTTATCGAGGCATTTTGAGACCTTTCGTGGAAAATGAGAGCGTCAAATTTTCTGTGCTTGGTGCTCGCCGTTCAATCGATTCTTCTGCGCTAGCGGGGCACAAGCTGCGGCCAAAAACGCCATCCTGACTCGTCTGCAGCAAAAGCGCTTTGTCATCTGTTCGAATCCCCTAGGGGACGCCGCGCGATCATATGGGTGAGAACTGGGGTTTCGGTCGCAGAGTCGGGCTAGTCCAAAACTCGATCGCTGAAAGCTAGTTGAAAGCCGCCCCGCTTAGAGTGGCGACAGGCAGAGGCAATATCTGCCGCGAACGACAATCGAGAGAGGAACTCCCATGCGTCGCATTCTTGCGGCCACAGCCGCCACCGTCCTTTTCGCCATCACGCCGCCAGCCTTTGCGGCACCGGAGCGGACCGAATGCCTTGCCGGCGCGCAGCCCGGCGGCGGCTTCGATCTGACGTGCCGGCTGGCCGCCAATTCCTTGCTCGCGGCGAAGCTGATTCAGCGCCCGATGACTGTGAGCTATATGGAAGGCGGCGTCGGCGCCGTCGCCTACAACCATGTCGTCGGCACCCGCCCCGGCGACCCCGGCTTGATCGTCGCCGCTTCGACCGGATCGGCGCTGTTGCTGGCCCAGGGAAAATTCGGACGCCACGACGAAAGCGCGGTGCGTTGGGTTGGGGGTCTTGGCGCGGATTTCGGCGTTATCGCCGTCGCGGCGGATAGCCCCTACAAGTCCCTCCGCGAGTTACTGCAGGCGTTCAAACAGAACCCCGGGGCCCTGCCGGTTGGCGGCGGCGGCGCCGTCGGCAGCCAAGACTGGATGAAAATCGCCGTCCTCGCCAAAGCGGTGGATGTGGCGCCGCGCGCGATGCGGTATGCGGCCCTAGAAGGCGGCGGTGCTGTGATGACGGCGCTTCAAGGAGGTCACATCAAGATCGCTTCCGGCGACGCCGGCGAGATGGGCCAGCATCACAAGGCCGGAAAGATCCGCATCCTCGCGGTGATGTCGGAGCAGCGCTTGCCGGGCGATCTCGCAAGCGTGCCGACCGCCCGCGAGCAGGGCGTGGATGCGATTTGGACCGTTTGGCGCGGCTACTATGTCGGCGCGAAAGTCAGCGACGCCGATTTCGCCTGGTGGTCCGACACGCTGACCAAGCTCAGCAAGACGCCGGAGTTCGAGGCGGAGCGGACCGCTCGCGGTCTGTTTCCGTTCACGGTGATCGGCAATGACTTCGACAAACGCGTCAAAGATGACGTCGCGCGCTTCAAGCTTCTTGCGAAAGAAGCCGGGCTTTAAGCGCCAGTTCCTGGGGCGGGGCCGCCACCGCGGCCCCGCCTTCTCCTAGACGCCGGAGACACAAATTGCCGAACGAAAATCGCCCCGTATCGCCGCATATGCGTGTCCCGGGCTTGGTCTTATTGGCGTTCGCCATTGCGTACGGCGTCGCCGCAGCACAAATCGAATACAGCTTCTCGTCCGATCCGTGGGGGCCGCGAGCCTTTCCGTTGTTCCTCGCCGGCTGTCTCGCTCTTTTGTCGTTGCGCTACATCGCGCGACCGGGCGTCAGCGACGAACGTCCCGTCGGCGCGCTGCTCGTGCGAATTCTAACCCTCCTCGTGCTCTGCTTCGTCGGCGCCGCGCTCTATCCGACCCTTGGGTTTCCGCTCGCGACATTTCTGATGTGCGCCGGGATCGCGCGCCTGTTCCGCGCGACCATCGCCCAGTCGCTAACGACCGGCGTCGCCAACGCGGCGGTTTGGTACGCGCTGTTCACTTGGATCTTCGAAGTCCCACTTCCTCTCGGCTCGATCTTCGGATTCTGAAACATGTCATTGGATTACCTTTGGACCGGATTCGGCGTCGCTTTGCAGTGGCAGAATCTGCTCTACGGCCTCGCCGGCTGTTTCCTTGGCACGATCGTCGGTGCGCTTCCGGCGATCGGTCCGATCAACGGGATCGCCTTGCTGCTGCCCCTGCTCTACACGCTGGGCGTTCCGGTCGAGAGCACGATGATTCTGCTCGCCGGCATCTACTACGGCGCCGAGTATGGCGGCCGCATTTCGTCGATCCTGTTGAACGTCCCCGGCGACGCGGGCGCGGTCATGACGGCACTCGACGGGTATCCCATGGCGCGCCAAGGCCGTGCGGCCGAGGCGCTCGCGATCAGCGGCATTTCGTCCTTCGTCGGCGGCATCATCGCGGTCGTCGGCCTCACTTTCTTCGCGCCGATGTTGGGCGCGCTCGCGACGGGGTTCGGCCCGGCCGAGTATTTCGTGCTAATGGTGTTCGCCTTCGCGACGCTCAGCTCAATGGTCGGCGCCGAGCCGGTCAAAACGATGATCGGTTGCGTGCTCGGGCTGATGCTCGCCACGATCGGCTTGGATCCGACGTCGGGCGCCTATCGCTTCACATTCGACGAGCCGGAGCTTTACGACGGCATCGAGTTCATCATCCTGGTGATCGGCTTGTTTTCGATCAGCGAAGTTTTGCTGCTTCTCGAGAAGGAGTTTCACGGGAAACTCACGCCCGTAAAGGTCGGCAAGGGCTTTCCCAGCTGGAGCGATATGCGCGCTTGCATCGGCTCGACGCTTCGCGCGACCGGCATCGGCTTCGTCGTCGGGGTTCTACCGGGCACGGGCGCGTCGGTCGCCAGCGCCATCTCCTACACCACCGAGAAGCGTCTGCTCAACCGCGGCACGTTCGGCAAGGGCGACATCCGGGGCCTCGCCGCCCCGGAAGCGGCGAACAACGCGGCGGCCGGCGGCGCGTTCGTCCCGATGCTGACACTGGGCGTTCCAGGCAGCGGCACGACCGCCGTCATGCTCGGCGCGCTGATGCTCTACAACATCATGCCGGGGCCGCAGCTCTTCACCGACCGCCCCGAACTCGCGGGCGGTCTGATCGCCTCGATGTATATCGGCAATATCCTGCTGTTGTTGATGAACCTACCGTTGATCCATGTGTTCGTGCGAATGCTGACGGTGCCGAACTGGGTGCTGATTCCCGGCATCGTCGTACTCGCTTTTCTGGGTGTGTACAGCGCCTATTCCAGCGTTTTCTCGATTTTCCTGATGCTCGGGATCGGCGTGATCGGGTATTTCGCGCGCAAATTGGAGTTCGATCTGGCGCCGATCATTCTGGGGTTCGTGTTGGGCGATGTGGCGGAAAAGAACCTGCGCAATGCGCTTGCTATCAGCGGCGGCGACGCGTCGATCCTTTTCAACAGCGCCATCTCCCAGATTCTCTGGGTCAGCGCGATCCTGATCGTCCTGGCGCCGATGGCGATGAATTGGTGGCGCCGCCGCGCCGCTGCGCCGTGACGGGTAGCGCCAAGACCGCGCGTCAGTTGATCAGGCCGAATCGCTCCGCCATCGCGCGATATTCGGCGAGCGCACCGTCGATATAAGCGTCGATTTCCCGTCCCGTCTTGTCGAAAGGAAGAAGTCCGCTCTGATGACGCGCCCTTCGGAAAGATTCGCTCGCCAGCAACGTATCGAAGCGTCGGACCCAGTGCTCGTAATCTTCCACCGGGACGTCGGGCCCGAGATAGAATCCCCGCACGATACGCCAGGTCACCGGAAAGCCTTGTTCTTTCGCCGTCGGCACGTCGGCGAACTCGCCATCCAAACGCACGTCGGCGAGAATGCCGAGTATCCTGATCTTTCCTTCCCGCCACAGATTCCGCACTTCGGACACGTCGCCCGTATAAACGTCGACATGGCCGCTCAAAAGCGCCGTCGATGCTTCGCCGCCGCCTTCGAACGATACGTACGGAAATGCCCGATGACCGATATTCGCCGCCCGGAGCAGCGACGCGGCCTTGATCCAATCCTGACTGCCGATCGTGCCGCCGCCGCCGAAAACGAGACGCCTTGGCGTTCGCCGCACGGCCGCCATCAATTCGCCGATATTGCGAAACGGCGCATCGGCGCGGACAGCGACCATACCATAATCGGCGCCGATCGTGGCGAGCCAACGCACCTCCCGGCCCGTGAACTTACCGAACTTCCCTTGCGCCAAATTCAGCAGCGATCCGCCCGAGAACGCGACCAGCGTGCCGCTCTCGGCGCGGCGCTGCGCGACGATCATGTTATAGGCAACGGCGCCGACCCCGCCCGGCATGTATGTGATGCGCATGCCGCCCGTCTCGTCGGCAAGCGCGAGCACCAAACGACAGGTCAGATCGAATCCGCCGCCCTGGCGGGCGGGCACGACGCATTCCTCGTCCGCCGCAGCGGCACGGGTCGCCGTGGCGATGAAAGCCATCAGAATCAATACCAAGCGTACGGCTTTCACGGCACCTGCTCCCGGCCTTCGGTTTTTGGGATACATTCGATGTCAATATAACTCGACATGGAACGGCGCGGAACGCCCGCGTCAAATCGATGAAGATTCTTTTAGTTGAAGATCACGGCGACTTGGCACGTTGGCTTGCGAAAGCCCTGCGCGACGCCGAGTTCACGGTCGAGCACGCTTCGAGCGGGCTCGATGCGGACGCGTTGTTGCGCGATCAAAGCTTCGCGCTGGTGATCCTCGACTTGACGTTGCCGGATCTGGACGGGCTTGACGTTCTGAAGCGGCTGCGCGCACGTGGAACAACCACACCGGTCCTGATCCTTACCGCCCGCGGCACGGTCTCCGACCGCGTCCAAGGGCTCAATCTCGGCGCCGACGACTACCTGGCGAAGCCCTTCGAACTGACCGAGCTCGAAGCGCGCGTCAAAGCCTTGATCCGGCGCAGCCAAGGCCATACAGCCGCGCGAATCGCCTACGGCAATCTCGTCTTCGATAGCGGCGCGCGCATCTTTTCCTGCGGCGGCACCGACCTGACTTTGACGCCGCGCGAACGGGCCGTGCTGGAAGCTTTGTTTGCGCGCCCGGGAAAGGCGGTGAGCAAGGAACGAATGTTCGAAAGCATCTTCGTTTCCGACGCCGACGCGAACACTGACGCGATCGAAATCTACGTCCATCGTCTGCGCCGGAAACTCGAAGGCAGCGGCGTGCGGATCGTAACGTTGCGCGGGATCGGCTATCTGCTGGAGGCCGACGGTGGACGATGACGCGCTTGCCGCCGCGCGGCCGCTCGGCAGTCTGCGCGGACAATTGATGCGATGGCTGCTGCTGCCGCTGGCGGGACTTATCGTCGTCAATACGATCGTGACCTACGGAAACGCGCTGACCGCCGTCGACTTCGCCTACGATCGAACATTGCTGGCGACCGCGCGCGCGATATCCGAACGCATTCAAACGCGCGACGGCCGCATCATCGTCGATGTTCCTTATGTCGCGCTCGATATCTTCGAATCGGATTCGCCCGGGCGTCTTTACTACAAGGTCACTGGGATCGGCGGAGAGGTCGTCTCCGGCTATAGCGACTTTCCCTCGATGCCGCCGGATACGCCGCGTTCGGAAGCCTATCCCGCGCTGGTTCATTTCTACGACGCCGTCTACGACGGGAATCGCCTACGCGCGGCGGCGCTGCATCAACCGGTATACGACGGCGACATCCGCGGTATCGCACTGATTCAGGTCGGCGAGACGATGGATGCCCGCCACATGCTAACGCGTCAAATCATGCTGGATTCCTTTTGGAGCCAAGCGTTCCTCGTCGCGATGCAGGCGATCCTCGCGTTGTTCGCACTGCGGCTGGCGCTGGGGCCGCTCATCCGCTTGCGGCGCGAAGTCGAAAGCCGGGGCCCGGCCGATCTATCGCGCATCGATCCGACCATCGTTCATCGCGAGGTTCGCCCGCTGATCGGCGCCATCAATCACTATATGGCGATGTCACGCTCCTTGATCGACAGGCAACGCCGCTTCATCGCCGACGCTTCGCATCAATTGCGCACCCCGCTCACATTGCTCAAGACGCATTCGGAACTCGCCGCAAGGGCCACCGATCGACCAGCACTCGACGAAGTTCTCGCATCGTTGAAAGCGACGACCGATCAAGCGGTTCACCTCTCGAACCAGTTGCTGAGCCTCGCGCGCGCCGAGCAGGCGGGGCCGGCAAGCGAGTTCGTGGTGGTCGAACTCGTCGCATTGGCGCGGCAAATCTGCCTCGATCTCGCGCCGAAGGCCGTCGCGAAGGACATCGCATTGACGCTCGACGTGCCACCCGGCCCATCCGCCCGCGTGCACGGCGATCGGATTTTGCTGCGCGAGGCCATGGTCAATCTCGTCGAGAACGCGATCCGCTATGCGCCTTCGGGCGGGCAGATCGTCGTTCGCACACGTCGCGATCCCACGCATGCGTTCGAAGTCGAGGACAATGGTCCGGGCATAGCGCCAGAGGAGAGGGCGCGCGTGATCGAGCCGTTTTACAGGGTCCCGAGAAGGGACGAAGTCGGTCCGCCCGGCACAGGTTTGGGCCTCGCCATCGTCACCGACATCTGCCGTTCGCATGGCGCGTCGCTTGAACTCGACGCGGGCGAGCATGGGTGCGGATTGAAGGCGACGATCAAATTTCCCATAGGAATCGATCTTCCTCATCGTCGATGAACACGACCAAATGATACGCATGCCGTGTTCGATCAATACGCCGAAGCCCGCCGCTGGTTTCCCAGGGCGGGCTTCTTTCTTGGTCGGAGCGGCGGGATTCGAACCCACGACCCCCAGTCCCCCAGACTGATGCGCTACCGGGCTGCGCTACGCTCCGAACGGGTTCGGGGCGCAACCTATATATAAGTATAGGTGGCCCTGGGGCGGGCCGGCCTCGAACGGGCGCGGACTATGCCCCACCCGGCCCCGGGATTCAACGCTTCCCTGCCGGGGCCGCCGATCCCAAAAAAAGCGAGCAGCACCCGGTACTTCCCGGCGTCCAGGTGGTCGCCTCGAAGGCCACACCGCTTGCCCCGAAACAGCCGCTATCGAACCGGCCGGAGATTCGGCAAAGCCGCTCGATTTCGGCGTCCGTGGCGCCATCCTCGCGCCACGCCTCCTGCAACGGACAGCGATGGACTTTCACGGAGACGGTCTTGCCGCCGTCCTTGTCGACGCGCGTATGCGGATAGAGCGCGCCGTCGGCGGGGCTCACGGCCAGGAAACGGTCCGCGACGTCTTTCGCCGTGGGCTTTTCGAGCTTGCCGAAAAGCGCCGCGCCCACCGCCGCGCCGCGTTTCTCGATGGCCCGGCTCAACAACGCCTCGGCCCGCACCGCGCCGATTTCGGCCGTCAGCTCGTCCAAAATCGTCCGATAGAGCCGGGCCCGCGCCTTGAAGGCGTCGTCGAGTTCGCGCTTCAGCTTTTCGGCGGCCATTGCCCACCCCTCCGTTTCGGTCCGTTCGCGGCAGGAACAGCCCGGCAAGAATTGCCGGACGACAGATTCCCACGCCTCGACAATCCAATCAAGCCATTGATTTATATCGAGATACCGGCTGGCACGGGGGTTGCGATACCTGTCCTGCCCGATCGCCGGGCGACTTTGAGCCGAACGGACCGAACGACGATGGAAAACCCCACTTACCTCGCGCTGTCGAACCAGCTTGCGCTGCGCCGTCAGATGGAGACCGTGGCGAACAACATCGCCAACGCCAACACGACGGGCTATCGCGCCGAGCGCCTGCTGTTCGCCTCGTTCATGACCCCGAAGGCGGGCAACCCCGGCGTGGGCGGCGACGGCGCCAACAAGATCGCGTTCATCGAAGGCATCGGCACCTATCGCGACTTGCGCGGCGGCCAGATGATCAAGACCGACGCGCCGCTCGACGTCGCCATCCACGGCAACGCCTATTTCACCGTCGACACGCCGGTCGGCCAGCGTTACACGCGCGACGGCAATTTCCGCCTCGACGGCCAGGGCCGCATCGTCAACTCGGAAGGTTTTCCGGTCCTCGACCAGAACAACCAGCCGATCGCCGTCCCGCCGGAAGCGACGAATCTCGAAATCACCCGGCAAGGCGAAGTCTTCGCCGGCAACGTCAATGTCGGCCGCATCCGCCTCGTCCAGTTCCAGGACGAGCAAGCGCTGACGCGCTTGGGCGGCGGGCTCTACGCCTCCAACACCGATCCTATTCCCGCCGATCCGCGCACGGAAGTGCATCAAGGCATCCTCGAAGGTTCCAACGTGGTCTCCGTCACGGAGCTGACGACGATGCTCGATATCACGCGGCGCTACGAATCGGCCCAACGGATGATCGACAGCGAACACGAGCGCGCGCGCAAGGCGATCGAACGCCTTGCCCGCGTCGCCTAACCGGATATCGAAGGAGAAACCGCCATGCGCTCCCTTAATACCGCCGCCACCGGCATGCTGGCCCAGCAGCTGAACGTCGAAGTCATCTCGAACAACATCGCGAACTTGAATACGACTGGCTTCAAGCGCCAGCGCGCGGAGTTCCAGGACCTGCTCTATCAGGGCCAGCGCCGCGCGGGCACGGCCGCATCCGACACCGGCGGCACCGTTCCCGCGGGCATCCAGATCGGTCTCGGCGTCAAGCCGACCGCCGTCTACCGGATCCACGAGCAAGGCTCGCTGCTGAAGACCGACAACCCGCTCGATCTCGCGATCCAGGGCAAGGGCTTCTTCGTGGTGACGCTGCCCACCGGCGAAACCGCCTATACCCGCGCGGGTTCTCTGCAGCTCAACAACCAGGGCCAGGTGGTCACCGCCGACGGCTTCCCTGTGCAGGGGCCCGGCAACGTCCCCAACAACGCGATCGAAGTCTCGGTCAACCAGTCGGGTCAGGTCTTCGTGCGCGTCCCCGGACAGACGGCCTTGCAGCAGATCGGCCAGTTCCAGATGGCGACCTTCGTCAACGAAGCGGGCCTCCAGCCGATCGGCAACACCTCGTTCCTGCCGACCGATGCGTCGGGCCAGGCGACGGTGGGCACGGCCGGAACGGCCGGCGTCGGCACGCTGCAGCAGGGTTTCGTCGAATCCTCGAACGTGAACTCGGTGAACGAGATCACGACGCTGATCACCGCGCAGCGCGCCTACGAAATGAATTCGAAGGTCATCCAGGCCTCCGACCAGATGCTCAACGTCGTCAACCAGATGCGCTGAAACATCGGGTCGCCGGAGAATCGCCATGAAAAGCTTCGTCTTCTTCCTCGCCTTCCTTGCCGCGTCGATCGTCGCGGCGGCGGCCCCCGCTCCGGCGCAGTCGTTGCGTACCGACGTGGTCACGGTCGAAGGCGACCTCGTGCGCCTCTCCGATCTGTTCGACGGCGTCGCTTCGGACCGCGCCGTGCTGCGCAGCCCCGCACCGGGCCGCCGCGTGGCGATCGAAGTCACCCAGCTCGTCGATATCGCCCGCACCAACGGTGTGGCTTGGCGCCCCCAGACGCGCTTCGACCGCGTCGTGCTGGAACGCGCGGGCCGCACGCTCGACCAGAACGACATTCTGCCGCCGTTGCGCGACGCGCTGAAGGCCGAGGGCGCGCGCGACAGCGACGAAATCGATCTCGGCAGCCGCGCGGTGACGATCTCGCTGCCGCTCGACGCGCCCGCCACCATCGACGTGCGCCACGTCCAGATCGACCGCAATACCGGCCGCTTCACCGCGTCGATCGTCGCCGGCGGGGCGCATCCCGGCGCGCAGCGCGTGCAGATCCAGGGCCGCCTTTTCGCCACCGCCCGACTGCCGGTCCTGCGCCGCGCCGTGAACAGCGGCGAGACGATCCGCGCCAACGACATCGAGTTCGCCCATGTGCGCGAGGAGACCGGCAAGCGCGACATGATCGCCGACCCCAAGCGCCTTGTGGGTCAGACCGCCCGCGTGCGTCTGCGCGAAGGCGCGCCGGTGCGCGAAGGCGAAGTCCGCGCGCCCACGCTCGTCACCCGCAACTCGACCGTCACGATCGTGCTGCAGACCGGCAGCCTGCAACTCAGCGCCCAAGGCCGCGCGACCGAAGACGGCGCGCGCGGCGACACGATCCGCATCGTCAACATCCAGTCGAACCGCACGATCGAAGCGACCGTCGTCGGTCCCGACACGGTGCTGGTGCAACTTGGCCGCCCGCTCGCCTTGCTCAATCAATAAAGACCGAAATCCATAAAGCCGAAATCACGGAGATCACCATGAACCGCGCCTTCCGCCTCGCCCTTCTCACCGCTTCGGCGCTCAGCCTCGCCGCCTGCGGCAATACGTTCAGCCGCCTCTCCGAAATGGGCCGCGAGCCCTCGCTGTCGCCGATCGCCAACCCGCAGGACGCGCAGCCCAAAGTGACGATGCCGATGCCCCGCCCCGAACCCGACCGCGCCGGCGCCTCGCTGTGGCGCACGGGGGCCCGCGCCTTCTTCAAGGACCAGCGCGCCAACCAGATCGGCGATGTCGTCACCGTGGTAATCAGCGTGTCGGACAATGCCAGCCTTTCGAATTCCTCGACGCGCGGCCGCACCTCGAACGACGGCGCCAATATCACTGGCCTGTTCGGCTACGACCCGAGTTCGCTCGTCGCCCGCCTGCCGGGCACCCAGAGCGCGCTCGGCACGCCGGGCCAGCAAGGCTCGGCCGGTACCGGCAACCTGCTCGGCGTCGACGGCACGACGAACTCGACCGGAACGGGCTCGATCTCCCGCAACGAAACCGTGTCGATGCGCGTCGCGGCGGTGGTCACGCAAGTCCTGCCCAACGGCAACTTGGTGCTCTACGGAACCCAGGAGGTCCGCGTGAACTACGAAGCGCGCATCCTGCAGGTGACCGGCGTCGCACGGCCGTCGGATATCCTGTCGGACAACACGATCCGGCATGACCGACTGGCCGAAGCCCGAGTCGCTTACGGCGGCAAGGGAACGCTGAGCGACCTCCAGCAGCCGCGCTGGGGCTATCAGATGATCGACATCATCTCGCCCTTCTAAGAAGACATCGCTCGAAGACGTTAACCGGACCCCGCCCTTTGGGCGGGGTCTTGGTTTTCGCGCAATGACTTAAGTGGTAAACAGACCATTAGTATAATTGATATAGACTAAATATCACTCTTCTAACCCGAAGAAATCTTTGACATTTGCAATTTGCTTCGCGAAATTTGCGTTATGGACAGGATTGATTACGCCCTTCTCGAAGCCCTCCAGGCCGATGCCCGGGCTTCGCTCGCCGAGCTCGGCAAGACCATCGGTCTGTCGATCTCCGCCACCAACGAACGCATCAAGAAGCTCGTCGCTTCGGGCACGCTGCGCGGTTGGACCGTGCGGCTCGATGCGCGCAAGTTGGGCTACCCGGTTTTGGCTTTCGTCAGCGTGTCGATCGACCGCCCGGAGAACGAGCCGCAATTCCTGGAAGCGATCCGTGCGATCGCCGAAGTCCAGGAATGTCACCATGTGACGGGCGAGTGGAATTACATGCTGAAACTGCGCGCCCGCGACCCCGAAGATCTCGAGGAGCTGATCGCGCGCCGGATCAAGACGATCCAGGGCGTGCTGCGCAGCCATGCGATGATCGCGCTCTCCACCGCCAAGGATCGCGAATACATTCCTTGCGTGCAGCAGACCGCCGTCGCGGCCGAATAAACGCCGCCTGCCAACCGCCGTAAAAAAAGCCCGGATGGATCCATCCGGGCTTTTTCTTTCGGGCGCCGCGCGGCTCAATCCTCGCGCTGCGTTCGCTCCATGCGCTCGTGGCGCTCCTGCGCCTCGATCGACAGTGTGGCGATCGGGCGAGCGTCCAGCCGTTTGATACCGATCGGCTCGCCCGTATCCTCGCAATAGCCGTAGGTGCCGTCATCGATGCGGCGCAGCGCCGAATCGATCTTGGCGATCAGCTTGCGCTCGCGGTCGCGCGTGCGCAGCTCGGTGAAGCGATCGGTCTCGGTCGAGGCGCGATCGGTCACGTCGGCCTCGGGCACCGTCTCCTCCTGGAGGTGGTGCAGCGTCTCGCTCGATTCCTTCAACAGCTCGGCGCGCCAATTCAGCAGCTTCTGCCGGAAATACTCCCGCATCAGCGGGTTCATGAATTCCTCTTTTTCCGTCGGCCTATAGTCCGGCGGCAACAGCGGATACGTCATCGCTTCCCCGTTTTTCACTGTGACCCGTCTTTCGCTTTCGATCGGCCCGACGTCCGAGTTTCGCGTTCCGTTGGTCCGGCTTGTATCGGAATACCGGCGGCCAAAGCAAGCATGCTTGCGGCCGAGCCGGCCCCGTCCGGACAACGGCAGGAAATAGCGCGACTCGCGCCGTTCGCCAGCAGAAAAATATCTAGGGAAGGTCCGTTACCGAACGATGTCGATCTGGCTGAGCTTGGCAAGCTCGACCTCGGCCCGCAGCTCGATTTCGCCCACGACTTCCAACAGCTTGGGATCGGCGCCGGTTTCGCGCCGGGCGCGCGCCATTTGGGCCAGTTCCATCAAACGGCCACGCGAAACGGTACCGGTGACGATACCGGTGCGTAGCTCCTCCAGGCGTTCCAGCATATCCTCGGCCCGCTGGCGGGCTTTCCCGTTGGCCCGTTCGGACGTCGAATCCCCGACTTCCTGGGCGCCCAGCACCGCACCGACGAGTTGGGTCGGCGCGGCGCCGACCGGACCTTCGACGCCTTTGCCGCTCTCGCCATCGAGAAATTTCGAGAAATCAGCCCCTTTCGCGCCGCTGCGCTTAACGCCGCCGGCCCCGCCAATGTTCCGCGATCCGCTGGTTTCGCCGATCTTCATGGCAAAAACGCTCCATCCCAACCGTTATGGCCGGGAACCCGTGCGACCAAGATGGGCTCGGTTCGGGTTTCGCGCAATCGGCAAATTCTGCCGAGGCCAGGGGAGAAATAGCCGGGTTCCGCCCCGGCTAGAAAAATAGAAAACTGTTATTTTTCATCTGCTTATTGGAACGACACGGCTGGCACGCGGCTCGCAACACCTAACCCGGACCAACCCCGTCCATGGGAAGAAAAAACACCATGACGCGCCGAATGAAGACCCTGATCGCCGCCGCTTTCGCCGCCCTGCTCGCGGCGACTAGCGCCCTTGTTCCCGCCGACGCGGCCGCCCAAGGCCGCGTGCGGATCAAGGACATCGCCGACTTCGAAGGCGTCCGCCAGAACATCCTGGTGGGCTATGGCCTCGTGGTCGGGCTCAACGGAACCGGCGACACGATCAACAACTCGCCGTTCACCCAGCAATCCCTGATCGGCATGTTGGAGCGTCTCGGCGTCAACACCCGCGACATCGCCAACACGCTGCGCACCAAGAACGTCGCCGCCGTGATGGTGACCGCCACCCTGCCCGCCTTCGCGCGCCAGGGCGGCCGGATCGACGTCAATGTCGGCGCGCTTGGCGACGCCACCTCGCTGCAAGGCGGCACGCTTCTCGTCACGCCGCTGATGGGCGCCGACGGCGAAGTCTACGCGGTCGCGCAAGGTCCGATGGCGATCGGCGGGTTCTCGGCCTCCGGCCAGGGCGCTTCGGTGACCCGCGGCACGCCGACCGGCGGGCGCGTCTCCAACGGCGCCATCGTCGAACGCGAACTCGGCTTCGAACTCGCGGCGATGCAGTCTGTCAACCTCACGCTGCGCAATCCCGACTTCACCACGGCGCGACGCGTCGCCCAGGCGATCAACGCCTTCGCCGGCGTCCCGGTCGCGCGGCCGCGCGATCCCGGCACGATCATCATGGTGCCCCCGCCCGGCCGCCAGAACGATCTCGTCGGCTTCCTGACCGATATCGAACAGCTGCAGGTCCAGCCCGACCAGCAGGCGCGCGTCGTGATCGACGAAAAGTCGGGCACGATCGTCATGGGCGAGAACGTGCGCATCTCCACGGTCGCGATCGCGCAGGGCAACCTGACGATCCGCATTACCGAGACGCCGCAGGTCAGCCAGCCCAATCCATTCTCCGCGACCGGCACGACGACCACGGTGCCGCGCACCGACATTCAGGTCGACGACGGCACGGGCCGCCGCCTCGCGGTCCTACCCGGCTCGGTCACGCTGCAGGAACTCGTCAACGGATTGAACGCGCTCGGCATCAGCCCGCGCGACATGATCACGATCCTGCAGGCCATCAAAGCGGCCGGCGCGTTGCAGGCCGAAATCGCGGTGATGTGACATGACCCCGGGGATCGGATTGAACATCTCGCAGGCCCGCGATTTCGCGATCGACGGCGCCGTCTCGAAGAAGGCGATGTCGCTGAAGGACAGCGGCAGCAAGGCGGTCACCCGCGAATCCGCGAACAAGACCGGGACGGATTTCGAGACGATGTTCCTCGAACAGATGTTCAATCACATGTTCGCGACGATCCCCGTCAACACGACCTTCGGCGGCGGCCAGGGCGAGGAAACGATGCGCTCCTTCCTGACCGGCGCCTACGCCAAGCAGATGGTGAAGGCCGGCGGCATCGGTCTCGCCCCGCATATCGCCAACGAAATCCTCAAGCTTCAGGAGAAGGCCGATGGAATCGCCCGTTAACGCCCCGACCGCCAACGCCGCGGAAACGCTGATCGCGATCGCGGCGCGCCTGGTCGCGTGCCTGGAGAAAGAAACCGCCCTGCTCGTCGACATGAAGATGCAGGAAATCGCCGAGATGTCGGCCGAGAAGGTCGAACTCACCCGCAACTTCGTGCTGTGCGTGCGTCAGGCCAAAGAACGCGCGGCCGAGTACAAATCGCTGGGCCCCGCCGTGCTTGCCGAAGTCCAGGAAGCGATGGACAGGGTCGATGCGACCGCGCGGCGCAACGAGCGCGCGATCCATTCGGCGCGCAAAGTGAACGAACAGGTGATGAAGACGATCGCCGAGGCGATCAACGAGAAGCGCGTGAACGCCGCCGGCTACACCAAGGCCGGTACACGCCCGCAGCCGCTGGCCAAGAAGGCCGCGTACACCTATCAACCGATGGTGCTGGACGAAAAGTGCTGAGTGCCGCCCCGCTCCCGCTCGCAACGCTTGTCTTGAAGGCGCTCGCCATGCCGAAGGGGGCCGTTCCCTCGCCTCTGCCCGCCGACGCATCGGCCAATATGGGCGTGGGTCCGTTCGTCGCGGCGCTGGCCGCCGCGAGCGCCGTACGCGGCCAAGCCAACTTCGCGCGGCCCTTGCCGGCGCGCGACACCGCCGACCGGCGCAAACGCGAGCGCGAACGCCGGCGCTAACGCCCCAACTCGCGTTTGAGATCCGCTTCCGTCCACGGATTGTCGATTTTGAATCGATGACCGTGGATCGTCACGTTGAGATCCTGGAAGGGCCCTTCGCCGAAAGCGCGATAGCGGCGCTTGTATTCCTCGGCGCTCATCCCGGGCTCGATACGGCAGAATGCGTCGAACTCGCTGCGCAGGCGCGTGGCCCCCGTCCACGCCTCGCCGCTCTCGGGCAGCAGCGCGTCGGAATTCATCAATGCGTGGGCGAGATCGCCGAAGATCCGCACCAGCGCCTCGAAGGCGAGCGTGGCCAGATGCATGCGGCCGCAATCCTGCGGCACGTCGAACCACTCGGTCGCGACGATCGGGCCCGCGTCGACCTGGCGTAGCATCCGGTGTGCGGTCGCGCCGAAACGCTTGGCCCCCTCCCACACGGCGAAGCTCTCGGGATAGACGCCCGGATAGCTCGGCGGCCCGGGATGGAAATTGTAGCCGCCATGCTCGCACGCGGCCAAGTAACGACCCGGCACGATCACGTTGGTCGTGAAGGCGATCAAACGCCGGCCCGCGACGGGCGCGGCGAAGGCTTCGTCCAGCGCCGCGCGCGTGGCGACATGGCGCACGGGCACCGAGGGCGCGAAGCCGCGCAAATGCGCCGCCAGATGCGGTGCCTCGCGATCTCCGGTCAGCAGGACGATTTCCTTGGGCATGGCCTAACGGAAGCATAATTCATGCCCGGGCCGTCCGTCTTGCGTCGCGCGGGGGCCTGAACCACCATAGCGCGACAGTGGCCGAATCGGGGACCGCATGGCCGAGGAAATCCAGTTCAACGCCGACGGCTTGGCGACGATCCACAACAGCGAGTTCCTGCGCGACCCGCGCTTCATGCGCGCCTATCGCTTCGGAATGCGCACGACCGCGACGCGCCGGCTGGATCTGCATATCGAGTGGCGCGCGTGGGTCGCGATCTGGGCGGCCGAACAGGCGCTGCGCGTGCCGGGCGATTTCGTCGAGTGCGGCGTCAACACCGGCATTCTCGCGGGCACGATCGTCGAATGGACCGGCTTCGGCGCGCTAACCGACCGCACGATGTGGCTGGCCGATACCTATGATGGCTTGCCGGAAGACCAGATCAACGATGCGGAGCGCGCGATCGGACTGCAAGGCTACAACGCCGAGTACCGCGGCGCGGGCGCCTACGAGATCGTCGTCGACAAATTCGCGAAATTCCCGAACGTGCGTATCGTGCGCGGGCGAGTCCCCGATACGCTCTCGCATATCCGCGCCGCGCGCGTCGCCTATCTGTCGATCGACATGAACATCGCGTTTCCGGAGATCGCGGCGGCGCGCCATTTCTGGCCGCTGCTGTCGCCGGGCGGCGTGATCCTGCTCGACGACTACAATTGGGCGCCGCACATCAACCAGAAGCGCGCCTTCGACGAATTGGCCAAAGAATGGAACGTGCCGATCCTGGGCTTGCCCACGGGCCAGGGCGTCATCGTCAAGCCGCCGGCCTGAACCGCGATGGAAATCCGTCCGCTCAAACTCCATGGCACGACGGCGATCGAATTGTCGCCGCGCAAGGATTCGCGCGGCTCTTTCGGCCGCTTGTTCGATGCGGAGATTTGGGCGGCGCACGGTTTGCCCGTGGCGTTCGCCCAGGAAAACGAAGCCTTCACCGCCGCCAAGCATACGTTGCGCGGCCTGCATTTTCAGCGTCCGCCGCATGCCGAAACGAAAATCGTGCGTTGCGCCGCAGGCGCCGTGCTCGACGTGTTCGTCGATCTGCGCATCGGCTCGTCGACCTTCGGGCGCTGGGATTCGATCGTGCTGTCGGCCGCCGAGCCGCGCTGGGTCGTGATCCCCAAGGGCTTCGCGCACGGCTATTGCACCCTCACGCCCGATACGCTGGTGCAGTACAAGGTCGATGCGCCTTACGCACCGCAGGCCGAAGCCGGCATTTACTGGGCCGACCCGGAACTCGGCATCGAGTGGCCGACGCGCGAACCGATCCTGTCGGATCGCGACCGTGCGGCGCCACGCTTGCGCGACATCGTTTCGCCTTTCGCCGACGGCATCGCGTGGTAGCCATGCGCGTCGCGATTCTCGGCGCTACCGGCATCGCCGGCCAAGGCATCGCCGCGGCACTCGCCGCGGCGGGCCACCAAGTCCTCGTCTGGGGACGGCGCGAGAAACTCGGCCGCCATGTCGACCTCGCCCGGCCCGGCGCCGGTATGGGGATCGATTGGCGCGGGATCGACGCGCTGATTCATGCGGCGGGCATCACCGACGAAACCGCGCGCGATAAAGAATTGGGGCCGCGCATCGCCATCGAATCCTGGCGCACGGTGCTGGATGCCGCCAAACGCGCGGACCTTGCGCGCGTCGTTTATGTTTCGTCGGCGCATGTCTATGGGCCGCTCGAAGGGCGGATCGAGGAAAACGCCTTCCCCAAACCCGCAAACGATTACGCGCGGCTGCATTTGGCGGCCGAGCAAGTGCTGCGCAGTTCGGGAATCGCGGGCGACGCGATCCGCGCCTGCAATCTCTATGGCCGCCCGGCCGATCTGAAGCACTTCCAACGCTGGGCGTTGATCCCGTACGGCTTTCCACGCGCGGCGGTCGAAACCGGCAAGATCGTGCTGAATTCGCCGGGCGTGCAGCAGCGGAACTTTCTGTCCGCGCGCCGTCTGGGCGAGATCACGGCCGCGACATTGGCGCTGCCGCCGGAACCCTGGCGTGTGCGCAACGCCGTCGGGCGCGATACGATGTCGGTGCGCGAATTCGCCGCCCGAGTCGCCGGAATCGCTCGGTCCGCGCTGGGGCGCGAGATCGTTATCGAAGCGCCGCCGCCGATCGAAGCCCCGCCCGCGTTGGCGCTGAGATCGAGTTGGGGCGAGACCGGTGCCGCGCAGGACGATCTCGACGGGTTTTTGTCCGGCATGCTCCAAACCCTCGCGGCCGAACGGGATGGATGAAGATGAAATTCGACGAGACCGCCGCCACCGACCACGCCATCGCCAAGGCCTATGTGTCGTTCCTCGTGGAGCGGCGCCTGGACGACGACGACGACGCGCGCGCGGAGTTCTGCCGCGCGGCGCAGGTGGCCCCGAAGCTCCTCTACAACAACCCGCATGTCGGCCAGATCGCGTCGATCTTCGCCAGGCGCACCAATATGGAGCGCGTGGCGAACATGACCGTGCGCGAGTATCTGCGCTACCACTACTACTACGTCCATCAGGCGTACAAATATGGCATCCCGGAGATGCAGCAGACCTGGCTCGGCCACCACATCATCAAATCGCCCGAGGATTGCTGGGTCTATCAGGAGCTGCTCTACGCGACGAAACCCGACATCGTGCTCGAACTGGGGCTGATGTTCGGCGGCGCTTCGGTGTTCCTCGCGAATATCTTGAAGCTGATGGGCCACGGCGAGGTGCTGGGCATCGACATCACGTTCAGAAATCTGAAACACGACCCTCGCGACGCCGGTAACATCACTTATCTCGAGGGCGACAGCGGATCGGCCCGCATTCTCGACGAAGTCGCGCGGCGCTGCGAAGGCAAGAAGGTCTTCGTCATCGCCGATAGCGATCACGAAAAGGAGCACGTTCTGAAGGAGATCCGGCTCTACTCCAAATTCGTGAATGTCGGCTCCTATTACGTCGTCGAGGATTCGCTGAACGATCTCATGGGCTACCATCCGGTACCCAACGAAGGGCCGCTGGCTGCGGCCAAGCAGTTCCTTTCCGAGACCGACGCGTTCGTGCCCGACCTGCGTCTGCCGGAGAAATATCTGATGACGTTGTCGCCGCATGGCTTCCTGAAGCGGGTGAAGTGACATGATCCTCGCTATCGCCGCCGCCCCGACGATCGACCGTCACGCCGCCGCGACCGCGCTCGCCGCCGGCAAAGCGCGCATCGTCGCCGATCCCGGCCGCGCCCTCGTCCAGTCGCGCGGTTTCCAGACGATGTACGAAATCCCCCGCGATCTGCAGACCGAGCTGCGTTTGCAGCTGTTCGATCTCCACGCCGCCGAACTCGACAAAGGCGGCGACGTGGTGTTCGACCATTGCGTCGCCGAGTGGATCGCCGATTGGATGCGCTGGCATTGGGCGGCGCTGTCCACGCGCGCCTGGGACGCGGCCTTCGCAAAAGCCGCGTCGCTCGCCCGGCGCTACGACAAAGTCGAACAGCTGCGCGACGGCCCCAAACGCGGCTACGACGGATATTTCTGGCTGGACGAGCCGAACGCGCGCCAGGTCGCCGAATTGCTGCCATTCGTCTTGCAGAAACTCGGCGCCAAAACATGAGCGCCGCGCTGTCGATCGACCCGACGGCATTCGTTTCGCCCGACGCGCGCATCCACGCCTCGACGCGCGGCACGAAAATCCGCATCGGCGCGCATAGCCAGATCTACGATTTCGTCGTGATCCGCGCGGTCGGCGGATCGGGCGACGTGTCGATCGGCGAGCATTGCTACATCAATCCGCATTGCACGCTTTATTCCGGCAATGGGATCAAGCTCGGCGACTACGTGCTGCTCGCGCCGCATGTCTGCGTCGTGCCGTCGAACCACGCCTACGCACGGCGCGATATCGAAATCCGCCAGCAAGGCTTCGCGCCGTCCAAAGGCGGCGTGGAGATCGGCGACGGCGCGTGGATCGGCGCCAACACGACGATCCTCGACGGCGCCAAAATCGGCAAAGGCGCCATCATCGCCGCCGGATCGGTCGTGTCGGGCGAGATCCCGCCCTATCAGATTTGGGGCGGCGTGCCCGCAGCCTATATCAAGGATCGGCCGTAAGCGCTTCGATCGCGCGGGCGATCCGCTTGCCGTCGGTCAACGGCGACGCCGCGAAACGCGCGCGAATTTCTTCGCGCCCCGGCGGCGCTTGCGCCAAGCGTGTTGCCGTTTCGACGAACGAAGATCCGTCCTTGGCGATCCAGCCCGCGAATCCCGCATGCGTCAGGATCGACGCCCCCACGCGCGCGGCGTGCGTACGGCCGGGCAAGGTGACGACCGGCACGCCCATCCACAGCGCTTCGAACGTCGTGATCGTGCCGTTGTAGGGCAAGGGATCGAGCGCCACGTCGATCTTGCGGTAGAGATCGAGATGCGCGCCGAGCCAGCCGTGGAATTCCACGCGCGGCGCGACATCGCCGAATTTCGCCGATATCGCGTCGCGCGTCGCCGCCTCCTCGAAACTGCGAGCTTTCAAAACAAGCGTCGCCTCGGGAGTCGCGCGCAACAACTCGGTCCAAAGCGCGATGGTCGCCGGCGACAGCTTGGCGAGATTGTTGAAAGAGCCGAAAACCGGCCCCTGGCCGATGCGCGCCGGTTCGGGCGCATTCGCAGGCGGCGCGTAGGCCAAGAAACCGCCTTCGACGAAGCTCGGCTTTTCGATCGTCGCAGGATCGGGATCGCTGATCCGGTCGACCAGCCGGAAATCGATCTGCGCGAGACCGGTCGTCGCCGGATAGCCGAGCCACGTCGCCTGTCGTGGCGCCGGTCTACGCGCGAAAACGCCCAAGCGGTGCCCGGCGGTATGCCCCGACAGATCGAGAAGCAGATCAAAGTTTTCGCGGCGGATGAGATCGGCGGCCGCGTCGTCGTCGAGCCCGGCGATATCGTGCCAATGGTGGAAATGCGCTTTTAGTTCCGCGGTCACGGAATCTTCCGCTGCGACGTTCGAGACGGCATGGATTTCGAACTTCGCATGGTCGTGACGCGGCAACACTGCGCGCAACACGTGCGCGCATGAATGGGCGCAGAAATCCGCGGAGACATAGCCGATACGCGGCCGCACGTTGTTGACGGCGGGCGCAGCGACGGCCGCAAAGCGTTTGGCCCAGTCGCGATGCGCGGCAAGCAGCATTTCGGGCGTCGTCGCATCCGCATAGCTCAGCGCGTAAAGCGCGCTCGACGACGCCGGCAGTTTCGCGAGTAGCGCGTTCGCCTGGTCGGCCTCGCCGCAATAGAGCAGCGCGTTGGCGCGATTGGTCGCCGCGTCAATGTCGCCGGGCCGGGCTGCGACGGCCTGCGCGAAAGCGGCGGCGGCGGCGGCGTAGAACCCCCTGCCCGCATGCGCATTGCCCAGCGCCATCCAGCGATCGAAGCCCGCTTCCGCGCCGTCGAGCGCCTTCAATGCCTCCTCGTAACGACGCGCACGAATCAAAGCCGTCGCCCTGGCCGGCGCGATCTTAGGATCGACGCCCGACCTGTCGAACGCCGCAAGGGCTTCGTCGGCGCGTCCGAGCATGCCGAGTGCGACGGCGAGATTGAACCACGCCTTGGGATCGCCGCCGAAACCGAGAGCGGCCTTCGCGGCATCGCGTGCGACGGCGGCGCGGCCGAGATGCAATGCCGCCCCTGCCAACCCGATCAGCGCGCGCTGGTCGCCGGGCAAATGCGCGTAATCGTCGAAAGCTTCTTGCCAGCGGCCCAGCCCGGCAAGCCCATTTGCGCGATTGAGCCTCGCGCCGACATGCGCAGGATCGAGCTCCAATACGCGCGTGTGGCCGGCCACGGCAGCATCGCCGTCGAGCGTGTTCGCGGAATTGAATGCGAGCCCGACATCGTTCGGCGCCAAAGCCAAGGCACGCTCGAACTCGGCGCGCGCATCGCCTGTCCGGCCGAGCCCTTTGAGGCAAAGCGCGAGCGCGCCGCGATAGGCGGCGTTGGCGGGAAACAGCGCAACCGCCTTTTCGAGCGGCCCGAGCGCTTCGCCGTCGCGGCCAGCCTCCGAAAGCACAAATCCGTAGAGATAGGCTGCATACGCGTTGTCCGGTTCGGCGGCGGCGGCGCGGGCGAACAAGACGAGCGCCGCGTGCTTGTCGCCGCGCCCATGCGCGGCGATCCCATCGCGCAAGGCTTCCGCGACGCTCACGCGCCGGCCTTGGCGCAATAGCGGCGCCACAGCGCGCGATAAATCCGCTCGAAGTCCCGCGCCTGAGCGCGCGGATCGCATAGCGCCGATCTGCGCACCGCCTCGCGCAGCGCCGCGCGGTCCTGGCGATTGGCTTTGGCCGCTTGCTCGGCGGCCAAAGCCACGAAGTGATCGTCGCTCGTCGCGATCAGGTCGGGGCGCCCCACGCGCGTTAGCATGCCCGCGGTCCAGCGCGACAAAACCGTCCGGCCCGGCGGCGTAACCACCGGCACGCCCATCCACAACGCTTCGAACGTCGTGGTCGAACCGGTGAACGGCGTCGCATCCAGCGCCACGTCGACCCGCTCGTAGAACCGCAGATGCCCGTCCGTTTCCATGCCGCCGAGCTCGAACACGATGCGCGACGGCTCGATCCCCGAAGCGGCGAAGCGGTTGAGCAGCCCGAGGCGCGTCGCCTCCTCGCGATAGGCGTTGTGGAACTTGAGGCGCAGCGTCGACCCGGGCACGGCGGCGAGAACGCGCGCCCACAGGCCGATCGCGCGAGCCGAAATCTTGACCGGATTGTTCGCCGAGCCGAAAGCGATCGGGGCGCCCGCCGCGCATGGCGGCGACGCCACCAGCGGCGCCGCGTCCAGCGGCGCGTGCACATAGACGTGGCGCGAGCGCATTACGCGCTCGCTGAACGCGTCGCCGCGCGCCGCGGCCATCGTCGGTTCTGCGAGGAACGCGTCGAACACGTCGCTGCCGCTGGTCGCCACGTCGAACGCGTTGATCTGAACGGGGGCCGCGCGCATCACCGGAATGTCGAGCCGGTTGTGATCGAATCGTTGCGCCATCGTCACGAGAACGTCGATGCTATCGGCGCGGATCATCGCCGCCGCATCTCCGGCGCCGAGATCGACGGTCGACCGCCAGCCGTCGGCCATCGCGCGGAACTCGGCTGTAACCTGATCCTCGACCGGCGTCTCGGAGTAGACATAGACCTCGAAATTCGCGCGATCGCGGAATTCGAACAGGCCCCGGAAGCTGCGCGCGGCCGAATGCGCGCGGATATCCGCGCTCGAATAGCCGATACGCAGCTTGCGACCGGGATCGGGGCGGTTGGCGAAAACGACGGGCCCCTCGGGCTTGGGCAATTCGGCGACGAATTCGGCATTCCGGCTGCGGATTTCCTGCGGGTGGACCGCGTCGTCGTACAGAAAGGCGTTCAGATAGGCGCGCCACATCTGGCGGCGCACCGGACCTTGCGACAGGTCGATCGCGCGCCGGAAGGCTTCGCGCGCCTCGCGATGCCGCATCTGCCACATCAGCGCAGAGCCGAGCTGGTAATGCGCATGCGCGAGATTCGGATCGTCGGCGATCAGCGCGCGCCACAGCCTTTCGGCGGCGACGTGGCGCATGTCGTCGGCGAAAGCGTGCGCGAGATTGATCGCGATGGCGCGATCGGCAGGCCGCTGCTTCAGCGCCGCCGTGAACAGATCGATCGCGCGCGCGAAGTCGCGCTTCCAGAACTTCGCCACGCCGAGATCGACGAGCGAGGGCAAATGCGAAGGATCGAGCGCCAGCGCCGCCTCGTACTTCGCGATCGCGCCGTCGCGGTCGAGCTTGGCGAGCAATGCCGTGCCTTCGGCGTGGAGCGTATCGGCGTTCATCGGGCGGCCGCCGTCTCGCGTTCGATGAAGCGCGCCAGCGCGTCGACCGGCGCCCTGTCGCGCCACAACCGAGGCAAGGCGGCTTGCGTCGCCGCGCGATAGGCGGCCAGCGCTGCTTCGTCCTGGCCGAAGCGCACCGCACGCTCGACGTAGTCGTCGGGCGACGAAGCGACTCCGTCGTCGAGACCTAGCTGTTTCAAGATCGCGTAGCTGTGGCGCGAACGCATCGTGGCGCCGGGCCAAGTCAGCAAAGGCACGCCCTGCGCCAAGGCTTCCAGCGCCGTGTTGCCGCCCGACCAGCGGAGCGAGTCCAGATACAAATCGCACGATGCGTTGAGACTGGCGTAACGCTGGCGGTCGAGCCACGGCAAGAAGACGAGATGCCGCGCGGGGTCCAAGCCTTGCGCCTTGAACGCCTTGCGCAAGCGGTCGGCGAAACGCGCGGCGAGCGCGGGCGACGTGGGATGGCCGACGAACACAAATTGCGAATGGGGCACCCGCGTCGCGATGCGCACCAGCAGCGCATCGTCCTGCGGCAAGTATTTGAAGATCGACTGGCAGCAGAGATACTTGGTCGCCGTGCCGCGCAGGCCGAAAGCGGCGGGATCGGGAGCGGCGCGCGTTTCGGGCGGCGCGTAGTTGATCGACAGGTTCGGCAGCCGCTCGACGCGCTCGGTGTAACGCGCCGCCTCGTCCGGCGGTTCCATCAGATCGCTGGTCAGGAACCAATCGATCGCCGGAAAACCCGTCGTCTCCGGATGGCCCCACGCGAAAGCCTGAACGGGCGCGAAGCGCAAGCACGCCAAGCGATGGCAGATCGGATCCATGCCAAGTTCGGGATAGATCAGCACGTGCGGACGATCGGCCTCGAGCGCTGCCGCGACCGCCTCGAAACCGCCTTCGACGAAACGCTCGAAGCAGGCGCGCGCGTTCGGCGTTTCCGCGTCGGGCGACGGCGAGGTCCAATAGCCCATCAGGCGGAAGCGTTCGCGGTCGAGACCTTCCATCCAGCCACGGAACAGTTTCCAGACCGAATGGTTGCGGAAATACGCTGTGGCGAAGGCCACGCGCAAACGCCCGTCGGGTTCGCGCGGCGGCATTGCCAAAGGCTTCGCCCAGCGCGGGTAGGCGTTGGCCATCGCTTGCGCGGCGAACCGGCCATAGCGGCGCTGCAGATCGGCGTCGTCGCGGCCCTGATAGGGCAGATAGAAAGGGTGATGCTGGCCGATCGCGGCGGCGAGCGCCGGATCATTCGTGTCGCTCGTCGCGATCAGGCGATCGAGCGCCGCCGCGTAATTGTCGCGCGCGACGTCGATCTGCTCGACGCTGTCGTAAAGGATCGGCAATTCGGCGAAACAGGCGCCGAGCCTCGCGCCCGCGTTCGCGGGATCGAGCGCGACGGCATGCGCGTAGGCGTCGCGCGCGGCCTCGCGTTCGCCCGTGTCGGCGAGAGATGATCCGAGATTGGCGTGTGCCGAAGCGAGGGATGGATCGAGCTCTATCGCGCGTTTGAACGCGGCGATCGCGGCGTCGGGATTGCCGCTCTCCTGCGCGGCTGCGCCAAGATTGTTCCAAAGCCCCGCGTCGTCCGGCAGCCGTTTCAACGCCGCGCGATAGAAGTCCTGCGCCTGCGCAAGATCGCGCGCGCGATGGAACGCAAGGCCGGCAAGCGCGAAAGCGCCCGCATCGGCAGGATCGGATTGCGACGCGCGCATGAACTCGCGCGCCGCAGCATTCCAATCGCCGAGCTTGCCGTACGCCTCGCCGAGATTGAGACGCAGCTTGACGGAGTCGGGCGAGTCGCCGGCGAGTTCGAGCGCCGTCGCGAACGCCGCGCGCGCGCCCTCCCAGTCCGACAAAGCGAAACAAGCCGCACCGAGGTTTTGGAACAACATCGGCACCCGGATTCCCGCTGCGACGAGTTTGCGGTATCCAGACGCTGCATCGGCAAAGTCACCTTGCGAATGACTGCGTGCCGCCGCTTCAAGAATCGCCGAAATCCCTTCCATTACTTGAGCATACACCAGATCCCGAGTATCGTATCGGGCCCATTTCCGGCCGCCGCCAGCCAGCTATGGTAAAGGTTGCGACTGAACGACGGACCGATGGATCAGAGCATTCGCCGAAATTTTTCTTCTAATTTTATACAATTTCGCTTGGCAGATCGCAAAGTGATGCTTAATGTAATCCTTGCGAGCGGGCATTCCATCCCGGAAGCGCTCGCTGGCTATCTCGGCAGAATGCCGGGAGAGACCCTAGAAAGGAAGGACAGTTAATCATGTCGAATTCGATCAACACGAACGTCGGCGCCCTCGTCGCCCTCGCTTCGCTGCGCACCACGCAGTCGGCCTTGTCCGTCGCCTCCAAGCAGGTGCAGACCGGCTATCGCGT
>VYME01000023.1_pt1 | contig 139268 bp, 130 predicted proteins | sample 5115281 | NCBI WGS metagenome assembly VYME01 (sample SAMN12291780, study PRJNA351875) | freshwater metagenome | isolation source: freshwater lake | place: USA: Michigan, Wintergreen Lake | collected 2013-08-08
GTGCCGCCGCCCCCCCCTGCCGCGGCACCGCCGCCGCCGCCACCCCCTCCGCCGCCGCCGCCGCCGCCAGCGGAGCCCGAACCCATGGCGATGCCAGAACCGGAACCGATGATGCCGGATCCGGAACCCGAGCCGGCGATGGAGATGATGGCGCCGCCGCCACCGCCGCCGCCGCCGCCACCACCACCACCCCCGCCGCGTCCGCGCATGCCGATGCCGGAACCGGAGCCGATCGACGACGTTCTGGAACTGACCAACGTCGTCGACAAACCGCCGCCGGTGATGTCGGACGAACCGCGCCGTCTGATGTCGGACGATACGGCGAACCGCGCGTCGGAATCGCTGCAAGGCTTGCAGGCCCGCGTGCCGCGCAACTTGTTGCTGGGCAACTCGGACCTGACGATCGAGGATCTGGTGCGCGCCGAATTGCGCCCGATCCTCAAGGCGTGGCTCGACCAGTATCTGCCCGATCTGGTGGAGCGCATGGTGCAGCGTGAAATCCGCCGCATCACGCGTGAGTCGCAGGACTATTGAGCCGGGCCAGCGGCCCGGCTAAACCCTTCGCACCATGACCGATACGAACAGCGACGAGACCGCCCAGGGCGGTCTCGCAAAGACCTTTTCGCCCGCCGAGATCGAAGCCCGCCGCTACGCTGCGTGGGAGAAATCCGGCGCGTTCGCGGCCGATCCGAATTCGGCAAAGCCGCCCTATACGATCATGATGCCGCCGCCCAACGTCACGGGCTCGCTGCATATGGGACACGCGCTGACCTTCACGATCCAGGACACGCTGATCCGTTTCCAGCGCATGCGCGGGCGCGACGCGCTGTGGCAGCCAGGCACCGACCACGCCGGCATCGCCACGCAGATGGTCGTCGAGCGGCGCTTGGCGGAGAAGGGCGTGTTCCTCGACCGCGGCGGTGTTGCGCCGAAGGGCAAGGATGCGGGCAACGCGACGCTGATCGGGCGCGAGAGATTCCTCGAAGAAGCCTGGGCGTGGAAAGCCGAGAGCGGCGGCACGATCACGCGCCAGCTGCGCCGCCTGGCGGCGTCGCCCGATTGGGCGCGCGAGCGCTTCACGATGGACGAAGGCCTATCGCTGGCCGTGCGCCGCGTATTCGTCGAGCTGCATCGGCAGGGCCTGATCTATCGCGACAAGCGCCTGGTCAATTGGGATCCGAAGCTGCACACGGCGATCTCCGATCTCGAAGTCGAACAGCGCGAGATCAAGGGCAATCTCTGGCACTTCAAGTATCCGATCGAGGGCGAGCCCGGCCGCTTCATCGTGGTCGCGACGACGCGCCCCGAGACGATGCTGGGCGATAGCGGCGTCGCCGTGCATCCCGACGATGCGCGCTACAAGTCGCTGGTCGGAAAGCACGCGATCCTGCCGATCGTCGGCCGCCGCATTCCGATCGTCGCCGACGAGTATTCGGATCCCGAGAAAGGGACGGGGGCGGTGAAGATCACGCCCGCGCACGACTTCAACGACTTCGAGGTCGGCAAGCGCCACAAACTCGCCATGATCAACGTCATGGACAAGGACGCGCATATCGCGGGCGACGTGCCCGAACGCTTCGCCGGCATGGAACGCTATGCCGCGCGCAAGGCGATCGTCGCCGAAATCGAGGCGCTGGGCCTGCTCGACAAGGTCGAAGCGCATACGCATATGGTGCCGCATGGCGACCGTTCGGGCGTGGCGCTGGAGCCGTGGCTGACCGATCAATGGTTCGCCGACGCGGCGACGCTGGCCAAGCCCGCGATCGAAGCGGTCGAGAAGGGCCATACCGTGTTCGTGCCCAAGCAATGGGAGAACACCTATTACGAATGGATGCGCAACATCCAGCCATGGTGCGTCAGCCGCCAGCTCTGGTGGGGCCATCAGATCCCGGCTTGGTACGCGCCCGACGGCAGCGTGTTCGTCGAGGAAACGGAAAATGCAGCCAACGCCGCCGCGCGCGCCAAATTCGGCAAGGACGTCGCGCTCGCGCGCGATCCCGACGTGCTCGACACATGGTTCAGCTCGGCGCTTTGGCCGTTCTCCACGCTCGGCTGGCCCGAACAGACCGCGCATTTGAAGCGCTACTATCCCGGCGACGTGCTTGTCACGGGCTTCGACATCATTTTCTTCTGGGTCGCCCGGATGATGATGATGGGCATCCACTTCGGCAATCCGGGCAAGCCGCTTGCCGAGCGCGTGCCGTTCAAGACCGTCTACATCCACGCGCTGGTGCGCGACGAGCGTGGCCAGAAAATGTCGAAGTCGAAGGGCAACATCATCGACCCGCTCGACCTGATCGGCAAATACGGCACCGACGCGCTGCGCTTCACGCTGTGCGCGCTGGCCGCCCAAGGCCGCGACGTGAAGCTCGCGACGGCGCGCGTCGAAGGCTATCGTAACTTCGTCACCAAGCTGTGGAACGCCTGCCGCTACGCGCAGATGAACGGGGCAGCCCCGGTCGCCGGGTTCGATCCGGCAAAGGTGACGCTGACGGTCGATAAATGGCTGGTCGGCGAACTCGCCAAATGCGCCAAGGCCGTCACCGCGGCGATCGAAGCCTATCGCTTCAACGAAGCGGCCGACGCGCTCTATCGCTTCGTTTGGGGCACGTTCTGCGACTGGTATCTCGAATTCACCAAGCCGCTGCTCCAGCAGGGCGGCGACGCCGAGAAGGCGGAGGTGCGCGCGACCACGTCCTACGTGATCGCGCAGGTGTTGAAGTTGCTGCATCCGATCGCGCCCTACGTCACCGAAGAGCTGTGGGAAACGCTCGGCCACAAGCAGGGCGATACGCAGCTGATGTCGGAAGGCTGGCCGGTCTTCGTAGCGGGCTTGGGCGACGCCGCGGCCGAAGCGGAGATGAACTGGGTCGTCGAGGCGATCACCGGCATCCGCGCCTTGCGCGCCGAGATGAACGTGCCGCAAGGCGCCAAGCCCGCTTTGCTGTATCGCGACGCCGACGACGCGGCGAAGGCGCGGCTCGCGCGCCATGAGGGCCTGATCAAGACCCTCGCGCGCGTCGAGAGCATCGGCGCCGAAACCGGCGGTCCGACCAAGGGGGCTGCCCCGGTCGCCTTGGCGGGCGCGACGCTCGTGCTGCCGCTCGCCGGTCTGATCGACGCGAGTGCCGAGCGCAAGCGGCTGGAAAAGGAAATCGGCAAGCTCGACGGCGAAATCGCGAAGGCGGACAGGAAACTGTCCAACGCCGATTTCGTCGCCAAGGCCGATCCGGAAGCGGTCGAAGACCAGCGCGAGCGTCTGGCCGAGGCCAAGGCCGCGCGCGGTCGCCTCGCCGTGGCGCTGGAACGTCTCAAGGATATTTGAGCCGCCGTCAGGCGGCGCGGATCGGCAGGGCGACGACGGGCACCGGCGTGTCGGGTATGTCGACGGTGAACTCGGTACCCCGGCCGGGCGCGCTTTCGACGCCGATCGTGCCGCCGATATGGCCGACAAGCTCCTTGGTCACCATCAGGCCGAGCCCGACGCCGTCGGGCCGCGCGATGTAGGCGTCGGAGCTGCGCCAGAACGGCTCGAAGATATGCGCCAGCTCGGCCGGTGAAATCCCCACACCTTGGTCGGCGACGAAAAGCCGAATCCTGCCGTCGCCCGCGTTGTGCCAGCCGATCCGCACGAGGCCGCTCGGGTGGCTGAACTTGATCGCGTTGTCCGTCAAGTTCAGCAATATCTGCCGCAGCACGCGCTTGTCCGCGTAGAGGACGTGTCGTTCGTCCGGCACGATGGTCTCGACGGCGATTTTGCGCGATGCGGCCTTGGCCGCGAGCATTTGCGCGATATCGCGCAGAAACGGCGACAGGTCCAATTCCTCGGGATTCAGCCGGGCGCGCCCCGATTCGATCGCCGCGATGTCGAGCAGTTGATCGACGACCGACAGCAGATGCCGGGCGGCCGTCACGACGTCCGCGTTGTACTCGGCGTTCTTGTCGGAGAGCCTGCCGAAAACTCCCGTGCCGATCATCTCGGAGAAGCCGATGATCGCGTTGAGCGGCGTGCGCAGCTCGTGGCTGACATTGGCCAGGAAGTCTCGTTTGGAAATATTGGCGGCGTCGGCGGTGACGAGCGCCTGGCGAAGGGCGTTGGCTTCGCGCTCGCGGATCAGGGCGAAATAGGCGATCAATGCCGCCATCGCGAAGCTCAGCAAACTCGCCAGCGTGGCGAAGGCGAAATAGACCGGGCGCCGCGCGACGCTGCGCCGATCCAGATCGGCATTGCGGAAGCTCGCGTAGACATAAACCGGATGCCGCTCGATATGCTTGTAGGCGATGGTCAATGCCCGTCCGTCGGGATCCTTGCGATTGAGGATCACGCCCAAGTCGCTGCGCTGGACCTCCGGTCCCATGAAATAATCGAGATCGAGCTTGATGCCGACGAACCGCTCCGGATCGGGGTAGCGGTAGATCAGATATCCGTCCTCGCGGAAGGCGCCGACGAAGCCGGGTGCCGAAATGAAGATGCGATCGAACAGACGATTGAGGTCGGGAACGTCGATCGCGGCGACGATGTAACGCACATTGAAAATGTTGGGCCGCGCGACTTTCGCGATCGGAATGATGTTGTCGCCGGTCGCGCGCGAGCGTGCCTGGAGGCCGATCTTGAAATGGTCGTACGGCTTGTCGGCCAGACCGGCGATGTACTCGCGATCGGCGACGTTGAATTCGGGTTCCGTGAAGCTCGGCAATGCGATCCGATTCCCGTCGGCGTCGAAAAGACGCAGTCGGATGGAGAACGACTGATGACGGCCGAAACCCTCGATGAAGCTTTCGAGCGCCACCGGATCGGAGGCCGGGGAAAAAGAGTAGCGCTGTTGGTTCATCCACTTGTCCGCGGTGTCGGCGAACAGAACGGCCGTATCGATCGCACGCGCGAAATGCGCGGCCAGCAGATTCTGCGCGCCGAGCAATTCCGCTTGTGCGCTCGTGTTCACTTCGCGGCGGTCTTCGTTCACCTTCCATAGCGCCAGGGACCAGACGCCGCCCGCGATCAGCGCTGCGAACAGGAAGGCGAGACCGCCGGGAGCGATGTGGCGCGATAGGCCGCGCCGCCCCCGGCGTTTCCAGCGATCCATGCCCGAACCCCGCCGTTCCTTCGGCGTCAAGCCGAGCGGACTTGGCCGAGGAACTGTTCGACGGCGGCGCGCAGATCCTTCGCCTGCACCCCGAGATCGGCGGCGGAGCGCTGCACGAGACTCGCCGCGGTACCGGTACCCTCGGCCGCGCGCGTGACGCCGGTGATGTTGGACGACACTTCGCTCGTGCCCGCGGCGGCTTGCTGGACGTTGCGCGCGATCTCGTTCGTCGCCGCGCCCTGTTCTTCGACGGCCGCCGCGATCGTCGAGGCGATGGCGTTCATGCTGGCGATGGTTTCGCCGATCGAGCGCATCGCCTCCACGGACTGGCCGGTGGCCGTCTGGATCTCGTTGATCTGGGCGCTGATTTCCTCGGTCGCGCGGGCGGTCTGGCTCGCGAGGCTCTTGACCTCCGACGCGACGACCGCGAAACCCTTGCCGGCCTCGCCCGCGCGCGCCGCTTCGATCGTGGCGTTGAGCGCGAGCAGGTTGGTCTGCGACGCGATCTCGGAGATCAGCTGCACCACGTTGCCGATCTTCTGCGCGGCGTTGGCCAGCGCCTCGACCGTCTGGCTGGTGCGGCCGACTTCGTCCACCGCCTTGCCCGACATGCGCGCCGACTCCGTGACTTGGCGCGAGATCTCGCTGATCGAGGACGACAGCTCCTCGGTCGCGGCGGCGACGGTTTGCACGTTGGTCGACGCCTCTTCCGACGCGGCGGCGACGGCCGTCGCCTGGCGGCTGGTTTCCTCCGCCGTCGCAGTCATCTGGGTCGCCGATTCCTGCATCCGGGAGGCCTGGGTCGAAACTTCGTTGACGACGCCGCCGACCTTCGCTTCGAAACCGTCGGCCAGCGCGATCATCGCGGCGCGCTTCTCCTGCGCGGCGCGCGCCTCGGCGGCCTTCTGCTCGTCCTCCAGCGCTTTGACCTTGATCGCGTTGTCCTTGAAAACCTGCACGGCTTTCGCCATCGCGCCGATCTCGTCCTTGTTCGACAGGGACGGAACCTCGGTGTCGAGCGCGCCGCCCGCGAGCTTCGTCATCGCCCCGGTCATGCCGCCGATCGGCGCGGTGATGCCCTTGGCGATCACGAAGGCGAAGATCAGGCCGACGGCGACGGCGATGGCCGACAGGACGGAGATCACGAGGATCGCGTTCTTGATCGTGGCTTCCGCGTCGTTCGAGATCGTGTCCATCGCCTTCTTCTGGGCGCCGACCAGATCAACGATACGCCCGCCCAAACGCTCCGCGACGCGCGCGTTGGTGACGTTGACGAATTCCGTCATTTCGAGCGAGGCCCGCATACCGGTCTGCAGCATCCCGCGCAATGGCGCGACGGCTTGGGCCGCCCCCTCGACCGCTTCGCGCGCGGCGCTGCGCGCGGCGGCTTGCCGTGCGGCAGCGATCGATGCGTCGAGGTCGGTCAGCGCGGCGTTGATCGACGTGACGCCGGCTTCGGTCGGATTGGCGATGAAGCGCGCGACGCGGATACGCAGAATGCCGAGATTGTCCTGCGACTTGCCGGCGGCGGTGCCGAGCGCGTCCTCGCCCGTCTTCATCGCGCCGTCGAACGCTTCGGTCAGCTTCTGGCGCGCGTTCAGCGCGGCGGGCTCGTACTTCGCCGTTACTGCGTCCTCGCGGACGCCGCGCAACTCGACGATCCTTGCGAAATTCCTGAAATACTCCTCGGTCAGCTCGCCGACATCGCGTGCGATAGCACGCTGGCTTTCGGACGCGAATTTCGGCGTGGCGGCTTGAATCGTGGCGCGAACTTCGGCGCTGACCTCGTCGAAGCGTTTCCGCGCATCCGGATTGCCGCTCGCCGTGAAGATCAATACTTGACGGCGCAGTTCCGCCATATCGGCGGCGATGTCCTGCACATCCTGCGTATTGTCGGCGGCGCTGTCATAGCTGACGAAGGAGCGCGCGATCGTTGTCATCGAAAGCCATGCCGTGACGGCGACCGCAACCAGCAAAGCAAGAACGAGCGCGAAGCCGAAGCCGATGCGGATGCCGATCGGGAAACGGCCGTTGAGAGCGGAAAGGGCGGACATCGGGCTTCTCCTGTTTTTTCTCGGCGGCGCAGAACGCACCGGTTGTCGAGCGGTACGAATTAAATCGCCGCTGGATTAAAAAACGCTGAAGTAGCAGTCGCCGAATAACCGCGGCGCTGCATACATTTCGTCCGACGGCATTCCGGACGGCATACAAAATCGGACTGGATGTCGGGTTGATTCGCATTTTGCAACGACGGACGGCTGCCGGAAAACATTCATCCGATTTCAATATCCGATCACTCTAAAAGAGTGACATACTATTGGATGCCAAATGCGCGCTGAGACCCGCTTGCCAGGGAGGGGCGAACGCGATGCTTTCCGGTGCCATGAACGGACGTCACCTCCGGCTCGTTCACGATGACGCCGACGAGCGAAGCGGTCGAGCCGGGCTGGCGCTGCCGCCCGATTACCCGGCGTTGCATCCGTGGTTCGGCGCGATCCGCGACTATCTCCAATCGCTCGCCGCTCCCGGAAAAGTCGCGTCGCGCGCCGATTTCGACCCTTGCTGGATGCGCGGAAATCTTCGTCTGGTGAATTTGGTCGAGGTGGTCCGCGACGCGCGCGGCGCCACGCGCTTCCGCTTCCGGCTGGTCGGCACGACGCAATCCGAACTTGCGCGACGCGAGATCACCGGAATGTTCGTCGAAGACGCGGTGCTGCCCGCCTATGTCGATCGTATTCTGCTTAACATGCGCGCGGTCGTCCGCACGCGCGCGGCGGTTTACGACCGCTTTCCGATGCCGCATCCGGACCGCGAATTCATCGACAGCGAGCGCGTCTATTTTCCGCTCGCATCGGACGGCACGACGGTCGACATGCTCCTCGTCGCCTGCAACTATCCCAACGACGCGAAGCTGAAGCCGGTTTTTCCCTATATCGAGCTGATTCAGTCCTCGTCGTCGGACGGGATGCGATAGGCGTCGAGCGCGGCGCGCGCGGGCCCGATCGAGCCCCACGGGCAGTCGGCGAAGCGCAACGCCACGAACGCGCAGGTCGGGAATTTCGCGCTGATGCGCGCGCGGGTATCGGCCTCCGCCGGCGGGATGAGTTCGAGGGCCAACGCCTCCAGACCCGGATTATGGCCGATCATCAGGACCGCGTCGGGGCACGGGCTGCGCCCGTCCAGTTCGGCCAGCCTGGCGCGCAACTCGTCGGCATCGGCAAGATACAGGCGCTTTTCGATCGAGATTTCGGGCCGTCCGCCGAAACCGGTTTGGGTCATTTCCAGCGTCCGCCGGGTGCGCAACGCCGCGGAGCACAGCACCAAGTCCGGCGTAAAACCTTTGTTTTCCAGCCATTTGGAGAAGCCGCGCGCGGCTTTGCGGCCGCGTTTGTTGAGATCGCGGTCGAAATCCTGAACGAACGGATCGTCCCACGCGGATTTCGCGTGCCGGAGAAGAAAAAGTCGCTTGGGTTTCAAAATCTTGACACCGTTTGGCCGCTAGAGTCGTCCGCGCGTGATACCATAAACGGCCTGCCGGCATCAGCCTCGGGCAAGGAGAATTCAGGTGGACGGCGAAACGCAGGCCCCCGCGCGGGCGGATAGCGGCGAGATCGAAACGTCGCGCTACATCAATCGCGAGCTGTCCTGGCTCGCGTTCAACGAGCGCGTGATCGAGGAATGCGCGAATCACAATCACCCGCTGTTGGAGCGCCTGCGCTTCCTGTCGATTTCGGCATCCAATCTCGACGAATTCTACATGGTGCGCGTCGCCGGATTGAAGGGGCAGGTGGCGGCGGGCGTGACCACGCCGTCGGACGACGGGATGACGCCCGCTCAAGCGCTCGCCGCGATCAATCGCCGCGCCAGCCAATTGATGAACGTGCAGCAGAACGTGTGGATGGAGCTGGTCGCCGATCTGCGCGCTGCCGGGATCGCTGTCGTAGGGCCGAACGAGCTCAGCGACGACGACCGCGCGTTTCTGGCCCAGCGTTTCCAGGAGGCGATTTTCCCGATCCTGACGCCGCTCGCGATCGACCCGGCGCATCCGTTCCCGTTCATCCAGAACAAAGGGCTGGCGCTCGTCGCGCGGCTCGTCTCGCCGACCGACAATCGCGTTCTGCAGGCGCTGATCCCGGTTCCGCAGCAAGTCGAACGTTTCGTGCGTCTGCCCGGCGGCACGATCCGTTTCATCCCGGTCGAAGACACGATCCGCCTCAATCTAGGCACGCTGTTCCCGGGCTTCGAGACCAAGGCCGCCGGCCGCTTCCGCCTGTTGCGCGATTCCGAAATGGAGATCGACGAGGAAGCCGAGGATCTGGTGCGCGTGTTCGAAAGCGCCTTGAAGCGCCGCCGCCGGGGCGAAGTGATCCGTCTCGCCTTCGACGCCGAGATGCCCGAGGATTTGCAGAACTTCGTGCTGCGCGAATTGGAAGTGAGGCCCGAGGACTGCTTCCGCCTGGGCGGCATGCTCGGGATGGCCGATTTGAAGCAGCTCGTGCTGTCCGAACGCGCGGATCTGTTGTTCGCGCCCTACAATCCGCGCTTCCCCGAACGTATCCGCGATTTCGGCGGGGATTGCTTCGCGGCGATCCGTCACAAGGACATCGTCGTCCATCATCCCTACGAAAGCTTCGACGTCGTCGTCCAATTCCTGCGCCAAGCGGCGCGCGATCCGGCGGTCGTCGCGATCAAGCAGACGCTTTATCGCACCTCGGACAATTCCCCGATCGTGCGCGCGCTGGTCGAGGCCGCCGAGAGCGGCAAGTCGGTCACGGCGATGGTGGAACTCAAGGCCCGGTTCGACGAAGAAGCCAATATCCGCTGGGCGCGCGATCTGGAGCGCGCGGGCGCGCAGGTCGTCTACGGCTTCATGGATTTGAAGACGCACGCGAAGATCTCGTATGTCGTGCGCCGCGAGGGACCGGCGTTGCGCTCCTACGTCCATTTCGGCACCGGCAACTACCATCCGATCACCGCGCGCATCTATACCGACCTGTCGTTCTTCTCCTGCGATCCGGGCCTGTGCTCGGACGCGGCACGGCTGTTCAACTTCATGACCGGTTACGCCAAACCCGATGCGATGGAGAAACTGGCCTTCGCGCCGCTGACCTTGCGCGCGACGCTGGTGGGGCATATCGACGCGGAGATCGCGCACGCCAAGGCGGGCCGTCCCGCCGCGATCTGGGCGAAAATGAACTCGCTGGTCTGCCCGAAGATCATCGACAAGCTCTACGAGGCGAGCAACGCCGGCGTGCAGGTCGATCTGGTGATTCGCGGCATTTGCTGCCTGCGGCCGGGCGTCAAGGGCATGTCGGAAAACATCCGCGTGCGCAGCCTGGTCGGCCGTTTCCTCGAACACGCGCGCGTCGTGTGCTTCGGCAACGGTTTCGGCCTGCCGCACGCCGAATCCAAGGTTTTCATCTCCTCGGCCGATTGGATGCCGCGCAATCTCGACGGGCGCGTCGAAACCTTCGTGCCGATCGAGAACCCGACCGTCCACGAGCAGATCCAGGACCAGATCATGGTGGCGAACCTGCGCGACGTGGCGCAAACTTGGATTCTCGATTCGGCAGGCGGCTACCGACGCCTCCCGCCCGGGGCCGACGCGTTCAGTGCGCACGAGTTCTTCATGACCAACCCTTCGCTTTCCGGGCGCGGCAAGGCGCCCAACAAATCGGCCAAAGCCAAGGGCAAGGGAAAACCGAAAGATTGAGATGGCGGTACGGCGCGCCAAGTCCGGCGTCAGCATCGACAGGCGCCCCGTCGCGGTCGTCGATATCGGCTCCAACTCGATCCGGCTCGTCGTTTTCGACGGGACGAGCCGCGTGCCGTTGCCGCTGTTCAACGAGAAGGTCCTCTGCGGCCTCGGCAAGGGTATCGAGCGCACCGGCATGCTCGACGAGACGGGCGTCGAACAGGCGCTGGTCAATCTGCGCCGTTTCGCCGAGCTGGCGCAGGCCATGGGCGTGCGGCGAACCTACGCGCTCGCCACCGCCGCGGCGCGCGACGCGGGCAACGGTCCCGAATTCATCGCGCGCGTGCGCAAGGTCACTGGATTGCCGGTGCGCATTCTGTCCGGCGCCGACGAGGCGCGGATTTCGGCGCTGGGCGTCCTCGCGGGTACGCCGGGCTCGCGCGGCGCGATGGGCGATCTGGGCGGCGGCAGTCTTGAGCTCGTGGCGCTGGGCGAGGGCAGGACGCGCGATTACGTGACGCTGCCCTTCGGTCCGTTGCGCTTGAAGGAATACGCCGACAAGGGGCGCGGCCGCCTCAAGGACATGATCGACGAGCGCTTGAAGCCGCTCGATTTCCTCGACAAGGGACGCGACGCCGAGTTCTACGCCGTCGGCGGCGCTTGGCGCGCGATCGCCAAGTTGCACATGGCGCATGCCGGCTACGGGCTCGAGATCATCCACCATTATACGATCGCGCGCGACCGGGCGATCGATTTCCTGGAATTGATGGCGACGCAAAGCCGCGCGTCGCTCGAAGGTTTCTCCGGCATTTCGCGCAAGCGCCTGGACACCATTCCGCTTGCCGCGACGGTGCTGGAGCGCGTGCTGCGCCGGATGAAGCCCAAGACGCTGGTCTTCTCCGCCTACGGTCTGCGCGAAGGCTGCCTCTACGATTCGCTTTCGCCCGCGCTCAAACGGATGGACCCGCTGATCTCGGGCGTCGCCGCCATCGCCGCGCAGAACCGCCGCTATCACGTGAAGGCGGAGGAGTTGCAGCGCTGGATCGAGCCGCTGTTCAAGGACAAGTCGCGCGCGCGGCTGCGGCTCGCGGCTTGCCATCTGTCCGACCTCGCCTGGAGCGAGCATCCCGATCATCGCGGCGAAATCGCGTATCGCCGCGCGCTCTATATGCCCGTCGCGGGAATCGACCATCCCGGCCGCGCTTATGTGGCGCTCGCTTTGTTCGCGCGGTACGACGGCGAGCCGGGCGGCGAGACCGCGCAGATTTCCTGGCGCATGCTCGACGAGGATTCGTTGCGCGAAGCGTTCCGCTTGGGCCTTGCGCTGCGGCTGGCCTATCGTCTGTCGGGCGGGGCGTCGGCCGTATTGGCGCGCACCCGCCTCGTGGCCGACGGGCGCGAGGTGATCCTCGAAGTGCCCAAGCGCGATGTCGGAATGGTGGGCGAAATGGTGGGGCGGCGGCTCGAATCCGTCGCTTCGGCGTTCGACAAGAAGCCGCGTATCCGGCCGCGATGAGAACGCTCGCCGTCGCGCTTGCCGCCGCAATGGCATTGGCCGCGTGTGCGCGCCCGAATCCGATCGCGACCCCGCCGGGCACCGCGCCGTTCGGCGCGGTGCTGCTTGTGCCCGGCTGCGCAGGGCCAGGCGAGCATACGGCGCGCGCCGCGCGGGATCTGGCGCGGTCGGGCTTCGCCGTAGCGACGCTCGAATGGCCGTCGGGCGCGTGTCGCGCCGAAGATGCCGCCGCCGGCGTGCCGGCCGTCGAACGCGCTGTACGGCGCCTCGCCGCGATTCCGGGCGTCGATCGTGCGCGCTTGCATTTGGTCGGCTGGGCCGAGGGCGGGGCGGCGGTCCTCGCCGCGATGGCGCAGACGAATATACGCTCGGCCGCCGCGTTCTATCCGTCTTGCGCGGGGTTGCGGGAGTGGCGCCCGACGGGCCCGGTTTTGCTGATGCTCGCGGAGAACGACACGATCGCGCCGCCGGAAACTTGCCTTGCCGCCGTCGGCCGCGCGCCGGACGCCGACAAGGTCCTGGCGATCCGCTATGGCGGTGCGACGCACGGCTTCGACGATGTCGGGCCGGGCTGGACATTTTGGCGGTCCAGCGCGGCAAACGCGCACAACACTGCCGTTCGCGATGCGGCCTTTTCGGATTTGCTTGCTTTTTTAGATGCTTATTCCGTAAAGTGAAGGCACTGCTTTAGATTCGCGATGCGCGAATCCTTGCCGTCGGCGCGAAGCGAGCTTAAAGTAATCCTTGTCCCGATTTTGGGGTGAGGAACCATGGCGACCAGTTCCATCGGAAATACCCAATACTCGCCCGCGAGCCAGTTATCGTCGCTGGAAACGTCGCGTCCCGCCCCGTCGAGTGCCGACGCATCGCCGAACGACGAAGCGCGCCCGCAGCTCGGCGCCGCCGCGCAGACCTTGACGGCGCCGCCGTCGGATTCCGGCCGCGGCCGCAACGTCGACGTGACGGCTTAAGCGACGGCCGCAGCGCCGCCGTCCAGGCGCATAAGTACGATTTTTTTGCCTTTGAGCGTGAAGCCGAGCCGGCCTGCTTTCATATCGATGGCGGCGCCGCCGAAGACTTCGCGCCGCCAGCCCTGAAGCGCGGGCACGTCGGCGACGTCGTCGGCGGCGATACGCTCCAAATCTGCCGTCGTGGCGACCAGCTTCTGCGCGACGCCGTGTTCCTCGCATTTCATTTTGAGAAGCACTTTGAGGAGTTCGACGACGGGACCGAGGCCCGGCGGCAGATCGGGCGATTCGGGTAAAGCGGGCGCCTTGTCGACCGGTGTGGCCAACCCGCGCTTGACCGCTTCCATCATTTCCTGGCCAAGGCGGCCTTCGGCGAAGCCGCGATTGATGCCGCGCATGCGGCCGAGGTCTTCGAGCGATTCGGGCGCGTGCGCGGCCACGTCGAGGATCGTTTCGTCGCGCACCACGCGATTGCGCGGCGTGTCGCGCCGCTGGGCCTCGCGCTCGCGCCAAGCGCAAACTTCTTTCAGGATGGCGAGGAAACGCGGCTTTGCGCCGCGCGGTTTCATCCGCCGCCACACTTCGTCCGGGTCCGTGCGATAGGTCGCCGGATCCATCAGAATTGCCATTTCCTCCGCCAGCCAGCCCGCACGGCCGCTTTGGCCCAATTTGCGCGCGAGCGCCTCGTAGGCCGGCCGCAGATGCGTGACGTCCGACAGCGCGTAGCTGATCTGCTTGGCCGAAAGCGGACGCTGCGCCCAATCGGTGAAGCGCACCGATTTGTCGATCCGCGCGCGCGCGAGTTGGGCGGCGAGGTTCTCGTAGCTGACCTGCTCGCCGAAGCCGCAGACCATCGCCGCGACTTGCGTGTCGAATAGCGGAGCGGGGACACGGCCGGTGAGATTGTGGAAAATTTCGAGATCCTGGCGCGCCGCATGGAACACTTTCAGCACGGCGGGGTTGTCCATGAGCGCCAGCAGCGGCGCGAGATCGAGCCCCGGTGCAAGCGCGTCGATCACGGCGGCGTCGTCTTCGCCCGCGACTTGGACGAGGCAAAGCTGCGGGTAATAGGTCTTGTCCCGCATGAATTCGGTGTCGACGGTCACGTAACTCGACGCGGCCATTTTGGCGCAAAACGCCGCCAGCGGGGCAGACTCGGCGATCAATGTCATGTGCTTGTTTAACCTTGCGTCTTTGGCGCAACAAGAGGGGGCGTGGGGGTTGACAAGCGGGCCCCTTCATGGGCCATTAACGCCCGATTTTCAAAGGAGATTCGACGCGATGCACGCCTACCGTACGCATACTTGCGGCCAATTGCGCGCCTCCGACGTGGGCGCCCAGGTTCGCCTGTCGGGCTGGGTTCACCGCAAGCGCGACCACGGCAATCTCCTGTTCGTCGATCTGCGCGACCATTACGGCATCACGCAATTCGTGCTCGATACGGAAAATCCGGCGTTCAAGACGGTCGAAGCCTTCCGACCCGAAAGCGTGGTGACGCTGACCGGCAAGGTCGTCGCGCGCGAGCCGTCGACCGTGAACCCGAAACTGCCGACGGGCGAAATCGAGGTGCGGATCGAAGCGGCGGCGCTGCAATCGGCTTCGGAAGTGCTGCCGTTCCAGGTGGCGCAGGAAGGCGACTATCCCGAGGAAATGCGCCTCAAATACCGCTTCCTCGATCTGCGCACCGAACGTCTCCACGCGAATATCGTGCTGCGCTCGCAGGTCATCGCGTCGATCCGCCGGCGCATGATCGAACAGGGTTTCACCGAGTTCCAGACGCCGATCCTGACCTCGTCGAGCCCCGAGGGTGCTCGCGACTATCTCGTCCCGTCGCGCTTGCATCCGGGCAAGTTCTACGCGCTGCCGCAGGCCCCGCAGCAGTTCAAGCAATTGCTGATGGTGTCGGGCTTCGATCGCTATTTCCAGATAGCACCCTGCTTCCGCGACGAAGACGCGCGCGCCGATCGTTCGCCGGGCGAGTTCTACCAGCTCGATTTCGAAATGAGCTTCGTGACGCAAGACGACGTGTTCGCCGCGATCGAGCCCGTGCTGGGCGGCGTATTCGACGAATTCTCGCGTGGCCGCAAGGTCACGAAACCGCCGTTCCCGCGCATCGCCTTCGACGACGCGATGCTGAAATTCGGGTCGGACAAGCCCGATCTGCGCAACCCGTTGGTGATCGCCGATGTCGGCGAGGTTTTCGCGGGCTCCGACTTCAAAGTGTTCGCCGGCATCGTCGCGGGCGGGGGCGTGGTGCGCGCCATCCCGGCTCCCAAGACCGCCGACAAGCCGCGCTCGTTCTTCGACAAGATGAATGCCTGGGCGCAGGAGCAGGGCGCCCCGGGCCTCGGCTACATCGTATTCGAAGGCGAGACCGCCAAGGGCCCGATCGCCAAGTTCTTGAACGAGGAGCGGCTCGCGAAGCTCAAGGCGCTCGCCGGTGTCGGGGCGGGCGACGCGGTGTTCTTCGTCGCCGACAAGAAGCCGCTGGCTGCCGCGAAGCTCGCGGGCGCCGCGCGCAAGAAGCTGGGCGAGGAATTGGAGCTGATCCAGGAAGGCGAGTTCCGCTTCTGCTGGATCGTCGATTTCCCGATGTACGAGCTCAACGAAGACACCGGCAAGATCGAGTTCAGCCACAACCCGTTCTCGATGCCGCAAGGCGGGCTGGAAGCGCTGAGGACCAAGGACCCGCTGACGATCAAGGCGTTCCAGTACGACATCGTCTGCAACGGCGTCGAACTCTCGTCGGGCGCGATCCGCAACCACCTGCCGGAGATCATGTACAAGGCATTCGAAATCGCCGGCTATACGCAGGCCGATGTCGAAAGCCGGTTCGGCGGCATGCTCAACGCGTTCAAGTTCGGCGCGCCCCCGCATGGCGGTTCGGCGCCCGGTATCGACCGCATCGTCATGCTGCTGGCGGACGAGCCGAACATCCGCGAGGTCGTCGCCTTCCCGATGACCCAGGGTGCGGTCGATCTGTTGATGCAAGCACCCAATTCAGTCGACCCGGTCCGGTTGAAAGAGCTGCACATCAAGCCCGACCTGCCGCCGGTGAAAAAGAAGGACTGACGCGGAAAGGACTTATCCGGCGCGCCTGGATAACTGGTCCGGAAAACGCCATATTCTTCGGGGAGTGTCGGCTTGGCCGACTTTTTCTCGCTTTCCGGAGACGTCATGCGCTTCGTCATCGCGTTCGTTGCGGCCCTGATCGGATTGGCGCCCGGCTACGCGCTCGCGCAAAGCCTGGCCCCCCATCGTGCGGCCTATTCGTTGTCGCTGGGCGACAACAAGGGGCAGGTGGGCGCGCTCGAAGGCGCGTTGGTCATCGACTGGGCGGAGATGTGCGAGGGCTACACCCTCAATCAGCGCATGCGCTTCACGATGACGACCGCCGAGGAAGGGCCGACCGAGAGCGACATTCTGTTCTCGTCCTTCGAGTCGAAGGACGGGACTTCCTATCGTTTCACCTTGCGCACGTCGCGCGACGGCCAGGTGGTCGAAGAGTTGAAGGGCCGCGCGACGCTCGACCCCGAAAAGGGCGGTACGGCGGTGTTCACCGATCCCGAGATCGAGATGGAATTGCCGCCGGGAACCATGTTTCCGACGGCGCACGCGCTCCTGCTGCTAAATCTCGCGGAAGGCGGCGAGCGCGTGATCCTGCGCGCCGTGTTCGACGGCGCCACTTTGGACGGGGCACTCGACGTGACCGCGATCCTCACCGATAAGCAACCCGGACAGTTGCTGTTGGGCCCGCAGACGCCTGAAATCGGCAAGCGTCCGGCATTCCGCGTGCGTATGGCCTATTTCAATCCCGACGATAAGGCGGGCACGCCGCAGTACGAAACGTCCATGCGCATGCTCGATAACGGCGTCGCAGGCGATTACACGTTCGAGTATCCGGAATTCACGATGAAGGCGAAGCTCGAACGTCTAGAGGCATTGCCCAAACGGCGCTGCTGAATTGGACATTCGATTTTCGGCAAGTTCGAAAATCGGCGCGAAGCGGACAGGGGCCGGCGCGGGCGCGTCAGGGGGCGGGCCAAAGCCACGCCGCCCCGCGCACGCCGCTGGAATCGCCGTGCTTATTGCGGACGAGCTTGGTGACGAGCTCGTCCGTAAACGTGTGGGCCTTCATCGCTGGCAGCACGTCGCGATAGAGCCGCGCGGCGTTCGACAGACCGCCGCCCAGCACGATCGTCTCCGGATCGAAGATATTGGCGATCGTCGCCAGCGCCCGACCCAGCCGGTCGATATAGCGGCGCATCGTCGCGTCCGCTTCCTTGTCCCCGGCGAGATCGGCGGCGACGATTTCCTCCGCCGTCAGCCTCTTGCCGGTGTGGCGTAGATGGTCGGCGGCAAGCGCGCCGCCCGACAAAAAAGTCTCGATGCAGCCGGTATGGCCGCAATAGCATTGCGGACCTGGACGTTCGTCCTGGCCGTCGATCACGCGCATGGCGGGCAGTGGGTTGTGGCCCCATTCGCCGGCGATGGCGTTGGGGCCGCCGACCGGCTTGCCTTCGAACACCAGCCCGCCCCCCACACCCGTGCCGATGATCACGCCGAAAACCGATCGCGCGCCCGCCGCCGCCCCGTCCGATGCCTCGGACAGGGCGAAACAATCGGCGTCGTTGGCCAAGCGCACCGGCCGGCCGAGCCGTTCGGACAGATCGCGGTCCATCGGGTGCCCGATCAGCCAGGTCGAGTTGGCGTTTTTGACCAAACCGGACACCGGCGAGATGGTCCCGGGGATTCCGACTCCGACACTGCCACGACGGCCGGTTTTGGCCTCCGCCCGCTCGACCAGCCCGGCGATCGCCTCGATCGTCGCGCGATAATCGCCTTTGGGGCTCGGGACGCGCTCGCGATGGACGATCGTCCCATCGCCGTCCAGCGCCGCCAATTCAGTTTTGGTACCGCCCAGATCGATTCCGTAACGCATTCTTCCGCCGCGCGATTTGGGGCTTCAGGTGGATTTTACGCCGCCCGCATGCCGTGCTAAACGTTAGTCCGTCTCTATACCCGGAAGCGCATGTAGCCGCGAGCCCCTCAATGTCGAAGACCGTGCTGATCGTCGAGGACAACGAGCTCAACATGAAGCTCTTTCACGACCTGCTGGAGGCGCATGGCTATGCGACCCTACAGACCAAGGACGGGATCGAAGCGATGAAGATCGCCCGCGAGAAGCGGCCCGATCTCATTTTGATGGATATCCAGCTTCCCGAGGTTTCCGGGCTGGAAGTGACGAAATGGTTGAAGGAAGACCCGGAACTACGCGCGATACCGGTCGTCGCGGTGACCGCCTTCGCGATGAAGGGCGATGAGGACAAGATCCGCCAGGGCGGCTGCGAGGCGTATATCGCCAAACCCATTTCGGTCGCGAAGTTCCTGGAAACAGTCCAGCGCTTTTTGAACTGACCGGGACGGTACCGGATGTCAGCCCGGGTTCTGGTCGTCGACGATCTCCTCCCGAACGTCAAGCTGCTCGAAGCTCGGCTGACCGCCGAGTATTTCAACGTCGCAACCGCTTTTTCGGGGGCCGAGGCGCTGGAAAAGGCGGTCGCCGACCCGCCCGACATCGTGCTGCTGGACGTGATGATGCCGGGTATGGACGGGTTCGAAGTCTGCCGCCGCTTGAAGGCGAACAAGCGCACCCGCCATGTCCCCGTCGTGATGGTCACGGCGTTGTCCGCCGCCGAGGATCGCCTGCGCGGCATCGAAAGCGGTGCCGACGATTTCTTGACCAAACCGGTGCGCGATTTGGCGCTCTACGCCCGCATCCGGTCGCTCGTGCGACTGAAAATGCTCGGCGACGAATGGCGCCTGCGCTCGGCGACGTCGGGCCAGTTCGACATTCCCGACGGGGCCGACACGATCGAGCGCGAGTTGCCGGTGACCAACGCCAGAATCTGCGTCGTGGACGACATGCCGGGCCTCGCGCGCACGCTCGGCAAAGCGGTCGCGGGCGATAACTCGTCCGTGGAGCTCGTCGCCGACGCGGCGGCGGCACGCGCGCTGGCCGAGCAAGGCACCTGCGACACGTTGCTGGTCAACACGCTGATGCGAAAGACCGATGGCTTGCGCCTATGCGCCGAGCTGCGGGCGAGCGAACGCGCGCGCAACGTGCCGCTGGTCGCGGTGCTGGACGACGGCGACGACCCGCGCTTGGCCAAGGCGCTCGATCTGGGCGTGACCGACTATCTACTGACGCCGATCGAGCCCAACGAGCTGGTCGCGCGCGTGCGCACCCAAATCCGCCGCAAGCGCTACATGGATGCGTTGCGCGCCAATTTCGAACGCAACATGGCGCTGGCGCTGACCGACGCGCTGACCGGCCTGCACAATCGGCGCTATATGGAAGCGCATCTGTCGAGCCTCGTGCAGCGCGCCGCACATTCCCGCCGTCCGCTGGCGTTGCTGATGATCGATATCGATCATTTCAAGACCGTCAACGATACCCACGGCCATCCGGCGGGCGACGAAGCGTTGCGCGCCGTCGCCAACCGGTTGCAACGCAATCTGCGGCCGTTCGATACGGTCGCGCGGTGGGGCGGCGAGGAATTCCTGGTCGTTATGCCGGAGGCCGACGCGAAAGTCGGACGAATGGTCGGCGAGCGCCTGCGCAGCAAGGTTGCGGCCGAACCGATCGCGATCGACGGCAAAGACGACGGGATCGCGGTGACGGTGTCGATCGGCGTATCGGCGACCGACGGGAGCATGATCGATCTGCCGGACCTTATCCGCGCGGCGGACGAGGCGCTTTATCGCGCCAAACAAGGCGGGCGCAATCGCGTCGAAGGCCCGCTGGAATCCTGACAAACGAAAAGCCGGGCCGTCGATGACGGTCCCGGCTTTTTTCGCGAAAGAATAAAACGCCGCCCGGAGGCGCGTTTTACTTGATCTTGCCTTCCTTGAACACGACGTGCTTGCGCGCGATCGGGTCGTACTTCTTAAGCTCCAGTTTTTCCGTCGTCTTACGCGGGTTCTTCTGGGTCACGTAGTAGTAGCCCGTATCCGCGGTGCTGTTGAGCTTGATGAGCAGTTGCTTGGACTTTGCCATGATCGTGTTCTCGAATGGGGTGGCCCCCGAAAGGGCGGCAGGCCGCGGAACATAACCGCCCGCGCCGCAATGTCAAGCGCGCGCGGAAGGCCGATTTATCAGCGGCTTATGGGCGGATTTCAGCGCGCCTCGGCGGCCAGCTGGACCGATTCGATGGCGCGGGAGAACAAAGTCCGGTCGCGCAGCAGCGCTTCGGCGACGCCGAGGTCGCTTTCGCGGCTGGCGTTATCGGGCGCGCAGATCTGGCGCAGGCGTTTCAGCCCATCCATGTCGGAATGGTCTGCGGCGCGCCAGCGCGCCATGATATCGGGACCGGTGGTTCGGCCCTGGCGGATCGCCTGGAGCGCGGCGTTCACCTGGTCGCTTCCCGAGGTGCACACGGCGGGGATCACGCCCAAATCGGCCAACGGATATCCGGTCGGCGCATGGAAACGCGCCCAAGTGATGACGAGTTCGCCGTCGTTGGGCATGGGGACGAGCGTCTGCACCGAGCCCTTGCCGAAGGAGGTCGTGCCGACCACGACAGCGCGGCCGTTGTCCTGCAACGCGGCGGCGACGATTTCGGACGCGGAAGCCGATTGGCCGTTGACGAGCACGACCAGCGGGACATCCTCGCCGATATCGCCCTTCTGCGCGGTCATCGATTGTAGCGCGCCGCGATGGCGTCCGCGGGTCGAAACAATCGTGCCGCGCGCCAGGAAGAGATCGGAGACGCCGACTGCCTGGTCGAGCAAGCCGCCGAGATTGCCGCGTAAATCGAGCACGGCGCCGCGCAGATTGGGCCCGATTTCCGCCTTGGCGCGGCGCACTGCGTCGGCTAACGCGTCGGTGGTGCGCTGATTGAAGCCGGTCACGCGCAAATACGCGATATCGCCGTCGCGCCGGTAGGTGACCGTCGGCGCCACGATATGGCTTCGCGTCAGCTTCATTTCGCTGCGCGTCTCGGCCGGCGGACGGCGGATCTCGATGCGCACTTCGCTGCCGATCGGGCCGCGCAATCGCGAAATGACTTCTCGCTCGGGCAGGCCGGCGAAATTGCGGCCGTCGGCGGCGACCAGCCGGTCGCCGACGCGGATGCCCGCGCGTGCGGCGGGCGAATCCGGCGTGACGGCGTCGACGCGCACTTCGCCCTGGTCGAAGCCGACGGTCACGCCGATGCCGCCGAACCCATCGCGCGAGGCGCGCGCGTCGCGCGCGCGGTCGGGTTCCTCGTACCGCGTATAGGCGTCGAGCGGGGCGAGCGCTTCGTCCATGACAGCGCGGAACACGCGTTCGTTGGAAGCGTCGCGCAGCGCTGGCGAAATGCTGCGCGCGCTGTCAATCGCCGCGGCCGTCAACTGCGCCCAGCGCAACGCGTCGTCGCGCCGGGGCAAATCGTAACTTGCGGCCACGATCGCGCCGTCCAGCACCTGGAGCCGCGTATCGGTGCGCTTGACCGAAACGCGCTGGTCGAGCTTCGACAAGCCGCCGAGGCCCGTGCTGGCGAGTACCGGCATATCGATCGGTTGGATGTAACGTACCGCCAGCTCGTCATAGGCGCGGTGGAAGAACTGCGTCGGCGAAACCTGGATCGCGCGCGGCGTGGTCGCCGCTGCCTGTTCGGGCCGCACCGCCTCGCGCGGGCCCGCGCAGGCGGTAGCGAAAAGCACCAATGCTGCCGCCAATACCCCCAGCCGCGGACGCGGCTTGCTCAAAGATGAGGGGCGGTAGGCGGCGCGCATGTCTCGTATCCGTTACGATTTCTCGCGCTGGGCCCAAAGCACGCCCACGACGGCGCCCTTTATCGGGCGCAGGAAGGCGAGGCTCAGCAGCGTGGTCAGCGGCAGCCACAGCACCATGTGGAGCCAAATGGGCGGCGCGTAGGCGCGCTCCAGAATGAGAATCAGCGGGACGACGATGTGGCCGACGATGAAGATCGTGAAGTAGGGCGGTGCGTCGTCGGCGCGCAGATCGTCGAGGTCTTCGCCGCAGGCCGCGCATTTCGGCGTCACACGCAGGTATCCGGCGAAAGCCGGACCCTGGCCGCAAGCGGGGCATTTGCACGCCAAGCCGCGCCAAAACGACTTCGACCAGTCGCGGGCGGCGGGTGCTTGCAGATCGGCGGACATTCTTCCGAAGCTCCTTCTCGGCTGTACATCATATAGGCCGGACGGCGTCCGGCCACCCCTTCCGCCAAAGCATGGCAGAAAGGTCGCGAAGGCGCGGCAATCCGGCAACACTCTCCGGGGGCGGAGGATGTCTGGCCGGATTTACCTCCTTTTCCGGGGTAGTTTCCCGCGGCCCGAGGGACGGCCGCCCGCGTCGAGCAGATCGAAAGTGAGCGATCCGGTCAATGCGTCAACTTCCCGCAGGCGGACCTCGACCGCTTGCCCAAGGCCGAAGGTCCGCCGGGTGCGCGCCCCGCTCAGCACATGGCTCCGCTCGTCGAAATGATAGAAATCCTGGGGCAACGCGCGCACGGGAACCAGACCGTCGGCGCCGATCTCGTCCAGCGTGACGAACACGCCGAATTTCTGCACGCCCGAGATGCGTGCGGGGAAGGTGGCACCCTGCCGATCGGCGAGATAGGCGGCCATGTAGCGCGCCATCGCGTCGCGCTCGGCGGCGACCGCCCGGCGTTCGGTCGCCGAGATATGTTCGCCCGCTTTCTCGAAATCGGGCACATGACCTTCGGTCAATGCGCCGTCGCCCAGCTTTTCCGCGTCGATCAGCGCGCGATGGATCAGCAGATCTGCATAGCGGCGGATGGGCGAGGTGAAATGCGCGTAGCGCGCCAGCGACAGGCCGAAATGTCCCGCGTTGTCGGGGGAATAGATGGCGAGCGACTGGCAGCGCAGCACCATCGTATTGACCATATGGCGCCAAGGCTTATCCGCCGCCCAGTCCAGGATGCGGCCGAAATCCTTGGGCCGTAGCGCCGTTTTCGCCAGGCGGAAATCGAGCCCGTCGAGCACTTCGCGCAGCGCGTCGATACGCGTCTCGGCCGGCGGCTCGTGCACGCGATACATGCACGGCCGGTTGCGCTTTTCCAGCGTCTCGGCCGCGCAGACATTTGCGAGGATCATGAATTCCTCGATCAGCTTGTGGCTGTCGAGGCGCTTGCGCGGCTTGATCGACGCCACGCGGCCCAAATCGTCGATCTCGACTTTGCGTTCCTCGAGATCGAGTTCGAGCGCTCCGCGATCATGGCGCGCTTTCAATAGCGCGCGATAGGCCGCATAAAGCGGCGCGACGATAGGCGCCAATTCATGCGGCTGGCCGTCGGCTATGTCCTGCACTTCCTCGTAGGTGAAACGCTTGGCAGAACGGATCAGACCCCGGAAGAATTTATGCGCGATCTTGCGCCCGCTCGCGTCGACGCGCACGCGCACGCCGAGCACGGGCCGATCCTCGTTCGGGCGCAGCGAGCACAGATCGTTCGACAGACGCTCGGGCAGCATCGGCACGACGCGGTCGGGGAAGTAGCAGGAATTGCCGCGTTCGTAGGCGTCGCGGTCGAGCGCATCGCCCGGACGAACGTAATAGGCGACGTCGGCGATGGCGACGATCAGTTCGAACCCGTCCGGGTTTTCGGGATCGGGGCGGGCATGGACCGCGTCGTCGAAATCGCGCGCGTCGATCCCGTCGATCGTGACGATCGGAAGATCGCGCAGATCCAAGCGATCGCCGAGCGTGGCTGGTTTGGCGCGTTCTGCTTGCGCCAACGCGGCGGGCGAGAACACGGTCGGAATGTCCTGACTGAAAATCGCGATCAGGCTCGCTGCTTTCGGATCGCGCTCGTGGCCCACACGCTCCAGAATCTTGGCGCGCGGCAAGCCCAAACGGCGTGCGGGCAGCACTTCGGCCAGCACCAGATCGCCCGGCTTCACGTCGCCGGGCGGATCCGCGGCCAAACCGAATTCGACGCGCAGCTTGCGGTCGGTCGGAATCAGGCGCCAACCAGCGCCCACGCGGTCGAGCCGCGCGACCAAGCGCTCCGACTGGCGATCGGCGATACGCAAGACATCCGCAAGCCAGCCCTCATCGTCGCGCTTGAGGCGCGCGAGCGCGTGCGCGCCCACCGGCGGCACCGGATGGCCATGCGGCAAGCGCACGCGGGCGAGCGGGGCGGGCTCGTCGCCGTCCCAATCGATCGGGCGGGCGCGCAACACGCCCTCTTCGATATCGGCCTCGACGATCTCGACCATTTGCGCGCCGACGGGCACGCCATCGCGGCGCGGCAACGCGACCTTGCCCTCGTCGAGCGAGATCAGTTCGCCCGCGCGCAGCATGTCGCGCAGCAGATTTTTCAGCGCGTCGCGCGCCGGCCCTTTGAGATGGAGGAACTTCGCGAGCCGCCGTTTTTCGACGGGCTTGGCCGAGCGTTTCAACGTTTCGAGGACGCGTTCCTTCGTCGGCCAGGAACCGTCTTCGACCTTCGCCACGCTCAGCCTTCTTCGGCCGGGGCTTGGGCCTTCTTCGCCTTTTTGGCTTTGGGCGCGGCATTCGCGGGCTTTTCGGCTTTCTCCGCCTTGAGCGCCTTTTCGGCCTTCGGCTTGGCGGCTTTCTTGGCGGCACCGCGCTTGGGCTTGGGTCCGCCATTGGCGGCTTCGCGTGCGCGGCGTTCGGCCAGCAATGCGACAGCTTCGTCCAGCGTCACCGTATCGGGCGAGCCTTCCTTGGGCAGGTTGGCGTAGGTCGATCCGTGCTTCACGTAAGGGCCGTAGCGCCCGGCGGCGGCGGTGATCGGCTGGCCGTCGTCGGGGTGATTTCCGACGATCCGTCCCACGGGGCCCGCCGCACGGCCAAAGCGTCTTCCGGTCGAAGGCTGCGCCAGAATATCGACCGCGCGGTTGAGGCCGATTTCGAGCGCGTCTTGAGTGGTCGGGATCGATTTGTATTTGTCGCCGTGCTTGATGTAGGGCCCGAAGCGGCCAAGACCCGCGACGATCGGCAAGCCGTCCGTCGGATGCGTGCCGACGGGGCGGGGCAGGGTCAGCAATTTCAGCGCGAGTTCGAGCGTCACGTCGCCGGGATTGATGTCGCGCGGAATGGAGACGCGCTTGGGCTTCTCCTTCGCACCGCCGGTGCCGAGCTGAAGATAAGGACCGTAAGGGCCGTTCTTCAGATGCACTTCTTCGCCGGTTGCCGGATCGACGCCGAGAACCTTGTTGGCAATACCGCCGGCGGACGTGCCGTCGCCGTCGCCCGTGTCGACGCTGAGCGGGCGCGTGAAGCTGCACTCGGGATAGCGCGAGCAGCCGATGAAGGCGCCGCGCTTGCCGAGGCGCAGACCCAAACGGCCGTCGTTGCAGGCAGGGCAGATCCGCGGATCGGTGCCGCCCGGCTTGTCGGGGAAGAAATGGGGACCGAGCGCCTCGTCCAGCGCGTCGATGACGTCGCGGATTTTGAGTTCCTTGGTGTCGTCGATGGATTTCGAGAACAGCGTCCAGAAATCGGTCAGCACCTTGCGCCAGTCGGCGCGGCCGCCGGAGATTTCGTCGAGCAGATCCTCGAGCTTGGCCGTGAAATCGTACTCGACGTAGCGGCGGAAATAGTGCTCGAGGAACGTCGTGACGACGCGGCCGCGATCCTCGGGAATGAAGCGGCGCTTGTCGAGGCGGACATAGCCGCGCTCCTGCAGCGTTTCCAGCGTCGACGCGTAGGTCGACGGGCGACCGATGCCGAGCTCTTCCATGCGTTTGACCAGGCTCGCTTCCGAATAGCGCGGCGGCGGCTGGGTGAAATGCTGCTCGGGCTTGACCGATTGGCGCGGCGTGGAATCGCCTTCGGCCAAGGCCGGTAGCAGGCGGTTTTCCTCGTCGTCCTCGGGCGAGGCGTCGTCCTTGTCCTCGCGATAGAGGGCGAGGAAGCCTTCGAACACGACGATCGAGCCGGTTGCGCGGAAAGTCGTCTTACCGTCTTTCGACACGAGATCGACGGCGGTTTGATCGAGTTGCGCGCTTTCCATCTCCGAGGCGACCGTGCGGCGCCAGATCAGCTCGTAGAGCTTCAATTGATCGTCGGAGAGATAGCGGCGGACGTCGTCGGGGCGGCGCAACAGATCGGTGGGGCGGATCGCTTCGTGCGCTTCCTGGGCGTTCTTGGCCTGGGTCTTCCAGACGCGCGGCTGGTCGGGCAGATATTTCTTCCCGTATTGGTCGGCGATCAGCGCGCGCGCGGCGCGCACGGCTTCCTGGGACAGCGTCACACTGTCGGTCCGCATATAGGTGATGAGGCCGACGGTCTCGCCGCCGATATCGGCTCCTTCGTAGAGCTGCTGGGCGAGGCGCATGGTGCGCGAAGCGCCGAAGCCGAGCTTGCGCGAGGCTTCCTGTTGCAGCGTCGAGGTGGTGAAGGGCGCCATCGGATTGCGGCGCGTGCGCTTCTTTTCGATCGAGCCGACGCGGAAAGGGTCGCCCGCTTCGATCTTGGCGACCGCCGCGCGCGCGGCGTCTTCGTTCGGCAGGTCGAATTTATCGAGGCGGAGACCGTCGAGATGCGTGAGTTTTGCGTCGAACAATTCGCCGCCGGGTGCCTTGAAGGTCGAAGCGATCGACCAATACTCGCGCGCTTTGAAGCGTTCGATCTCGTTCTCGCGCTCGCAGATCAAGCGCAGCGCCACGGATTGCACGCGGCCGGCGGAGCGGCTGCCCGGCAGTTTGCGCCACAGCACCGGCGACAGGTTGAAGCCGACGAGATAATCGAGCGCCCGGCGTGCCATATAGGCGTCGATCAGATCGCGGTCGAGGTCGCGCGGATGGCGCATCGCCTCCAAGATCGCGTTCTTGGTGATTTCGTTGAAGACGACGCGCTTGACGTCGACGTTCTTCAGCTTCTTGGCTTCCTCCAGCACCTCTTTCAGGTGCCACGAGATGGCCTCGCCCTCGCGGTCGGGGTCTGTCGCCAGAATAAGGGTGTCGACGCCCTTCAGCGCCTTGACGATCTCGCCGACCGGCTTGCGCGCGCGGTCGCCGATTTCCCAATGCATCGCGAATTCTCGATCCGGCTCGACCGCGCCGTCCTTCTCGCGCAGGTCGCGGACATGGCCGAAGGACGCCAGCACCGTGTATTCGGTGCCGAGATACTTGTTGATCGTTTTCGCCTTCGCGGGCGATTCGACGATAACCAGCTTCATCGACGTCTGAAGGCCCTTCGTCCGGTGCCGGAGCCCGGACCGTCAGGCGCGTTTAGCGACCTTGTTACCCGGGTACCGCTCCAATTGCCCGGCCAGCTCCAATTCGAGGAGGGCGGCCAGGATTGCGGGGGCGGACAATTGGCACTCGCGGACGATTTCGTCAACATCGGTTGGGACGGGCCCCAATCGTTCGAGGACGGCTGCGCGCGCCGCTTCCGTATCTTTTTCCATTATATTTGAATTCTTTACTGGCGATTCCTCGCGTCCGTTCGAGGGCTCGGCGAGGGAGCGGCGCAGCACGACGTCGAGTACGTCTTTCGCGGTTTCGATCAACGTGGCGCCACTGCGGATCAGGTCGTTGGTGCCCTTGGCGCGCGGATCGAGCGGCGAGCCGGGGACGGCGAAGACCTCCCGTCCATATTCGCCAGCGAGGCGCGCTGTAATGAGCGAACCCGAACGTAAGGCGGCCTCGACCACGATCGTGCCGAGCGTCATGCCGGCGACGATCCGATTGCGCCGCGGGAAGTGGCGCGCCTGGGGGGATATCCCGGGCGGGAGTTCCGAGATCAGCGCGCCCGCCTGGGCGATGCGGTCATAGAGGCCTTTGTTTTCGGGCGGGTAGCAGACATCCACCCCGCCGGCCATAACCGCGACCGTGCCGGTGGCGAGGGCACCCTTGTGCGCGCCCGTGTCGATCCCGCGCGCGAGCCCGGAGACGACGCAAAGTCCCGCATCGCCCAAATCGCGCGCGAGGTCCTCGGCGAAGCGCAAACCATTGAACGACGCGTTGCGGGCTCCGACGATGGCGACGCTCGGCTTCGACCAGATATGCGCATGGCCGATCGCCGCGATCAAAGCGGGCGCGTCTTCGGCTTCGCGTAGCAAGCCGGGATAGTCGGGCTCGCAAGCAGCGATCAGGCGCGCGCCAAGCTTGCCGAGGATATCGATTTCGCGCGCCGCATCGGCTTCCGCGAAGGCTCTGAAACCGCGTTTTCCGCCGCGATTGGCGAGATCGGGCAAAGCGTCGAGTGCCGCTTGCGCCGTTCCGTAGCGTTGGAGCAATTGCCGGAACGCGATCGGCCCGACATTCTCGGACCGGTAGAGGCGCAGCCAAAGGCGGCGCTCGGCGTCGCTCAATTGCGTCACGGCCATGCCCCCGTTAAAGCGCGGCCGAGCGCCGGGGTCAACCGGGAGTATTCGTATCTTTCTTCTTGGCGCCGATCTTCGGTTCCTCGCCCTTCAGCAGGCGCGCGATGTTCGCGTGGTGCTTGATCCACACAAGGACGGCGAGGAAGCCGGCGAAAAACGCCATTTGCAGATCGCCGATCCGCTCCACGCCGGGCGCCCACAGCACGGGCAGGAAATAGGCGTAGACAGGCGCGACGGCGACGGCGACGAGCGCCGAAAGCGACGAATAGCGGAACACTGCCGCCACAACGAGCCAAGTGAGACAGGCCGCGATCCCGACGGGGAAGTCGGCCGCAAGCAGCGTGCCCAGTGTCGTCGCCACGCCCTTGCCGCCCTTGAAGCCGAGCCACACCGGAAACAGGTGGCCGAGCATGGCGCCGGCGCCCGCGAGCAACGCCGCGTCCGGCCCCCAAAAGTAACGCGCGATCAGTACCGCGATGGCGCCCTTACCGCCATCGAGAAGCAGGGTCGCCAGCGCCAGCGGCTTGTTGCCGGTGCGCAGCACGTTGGTCGCGCCGATATTGCCGGAACCGATTTTGCGGATATCGCCGAGGCCGGCCGCGCGCGTCAGCACCAGCCCGAACGGGATCGAGCCCAGCAAATAGCCGCCGCCGAGCGCGGCCAAATAGAACGGCCAAGCGTGGATGATGAGTTGAGGCGCGAACACGGTCAGGCTTTATACACGGTCAGGCCGCCGCACACCGTACGCAGAACGCGCCCTTGCACCAGCCGGTCGTCGAATGCCGAGTTCTTGGATTTGGAGACCAGCTTCTTGGCGTCGATCTTCCATGGCGTGTCGGGGTCGAACACGACGAAATCGGCATGAACGCCTTTCGCGAGGCGCCCCGCGGCCAAGCCCAGCAACTTGGCGGGACGCGCGGTCAGCAGATCGAGGGACGCGAGCAGCGTGAGTTCGCCCTTGTGGACCAGCTCGAGCGTTACCGGCAGCAAAGTCTCGAGCCCCACCGTGCCGAACGCGGCCTGCGCGAAGGGCAGGCGTTTTGAATCCTGATCGTGCGGCGCATGGTCGGACACGATCGCGTCGATCGTGCCGTCCTTCAGCGCCGCGACGACTGAGCGGCGGTCTTCCTCGGTGCGCAAGGGCGGGGCGACCTTGCTGAAGGTGCGATAATCGCCGACCGCGAGTTCGTTGAGGGCGAAGTAATGCGCGGCCGTGTCGCAGGTCACGTCGATGCCGCGGGCCTTCGCTTCGCGGATCGCGCGCAACGATTCCGCCGTGGTGACGCAAGGGATATGCAGGCGCCCGCCGGTCAACGCGGCGAGGCGCAAATCGCGTTCGATCTGCATGATCTCGGCCGCTGCGGGAATGCCGGGCAGGCCCAATCGGGTCGAAATCTCGCCTTCGTTCATCGCGCCGCGCGACAGCGTTGGCTCCTCGGGATGCTGCAGGATCGGTTTGCCGAACACCTTCGCGTAGGACAAGGCGCGGCGCATCAGTTGCGCGTCCTTCGTCGCTTGCGTGCCGTCGGTAAAGCCGAGCGCGCCGGCTTCGGCGAGCAGGCCGAGCTCGGTCATTTCCTTGCCCTGCAATGCGCGCGTCAGCGCCGCGTAGGTTTCGACTCGCACCAGGCTCGTCTCGCGCGCGATGCGGGCGACCGATTCGACCAAGGCGGCGTCGTCGATCGCCGGATGCGTGTTGGGCAGGGCGACCATCGTCGTCACGCCGCCGGCGGACGCGGCGGCTGAGGCCGTGGCGATCGTCTCTTTGTGCTCTTCGCCCGGCTCGCGCAACTGCACTCGGATATCGACGAGGCCGGGGGCGAGACACTTGCCGCCCAAATCGATCGTCTCTATCCCTTGCGCGGCGACGGCACCGGCCTTGGCCAGATGCGCGCCGATATCCACGATCGTCCCATCGCGTGCGACCAGGCCGCCGGGTGCGTCCAAGCCGGTCGCGGGGTCGAGTAGACGCGCGTTGACGTAAGCGAGTGCGGGCCCGCCGCGCCCGCCCGGTGTGCGGCCGGCAACGGCACCTTCGGGGAGTCTCATTGGCCGTTCCCCTCGGTGTTCGAGAGCAGATTGCGGGTGAGCACGTCGAGGCAGGCCATGCGCACGGCCACGCCCAACTCGACCTGTTCGCGGATCAGCGAACGATCGACGTCGTCGGCGACTTCGGAGTCGATTTCGACGCCCCGGTTCATCGGACCGGGATGCATGATCAGCGCGTCGGGCTTGGCGACTTCCAGCTTTTGGTAGTCGAGCCCGTAGTGCCGGAAATACTCGCGTACCGACGGCACGAAATTACCCTGCATGCGCTCGGTCTGGAGGCGCAGCATCATCACGATGTCGACGCCCGCGAGCCCCTTCTTCATGTCGTGGAAGACCTCCACGCCCATGCGCTCGATCTGCGCGGGCATCAGCGTCGGCGGTCCGACGACGCGCACGCGGGCCCCCATCGTCGAGAGCAAGTGGATGTTCGAGCGCGCGACGCGGCTATGCAGGATATCGCCGCAGATCGCCACCAGCAGCCCTTCCAGGCGTTTCTTGTGGCGGCGGATGGCGAGGGCGTCGAGCAGCGCCTGGGTCGGATGCTCGTGCGTGCCGTCGCCCGCGTTGATGACGGCGCAATCGACCTTCTCGGAAAGAAGTTTTACCGCGCCCGAGTCCGCGTGGCGGACGATCAGCACGTCCGGCAGCATCGCGTTGAGCGTCGTCGCTGTGTCGGTCATCGTCTCGCCCTTCTTGATGGACGAGGCTTCGGCCGACATGTTGACGACGTCGCCGCCCAGGCGCTTGCCGGCGAGTTCGAACGAAGTGCGCGTGCGCGTCGAATTCTCGAAGAACAGGTTGATGATCGTACGTCCGCGCAGCAGCGTCGATTTCTTTTCCCTGGCGCGGTTTTGCTCGACGTATGAATCGGAAAGGTCGAGGAGGAGGGTAATCTCCTCGCGGGAAAGCCCCTCGATACCCAGAAGGTGGCGGGGGCGGAAGCGCGTCGGCGCTAACTGGACGGCGGACATTAAAGCGGCCTTATAAGCGCGCGCCCGGCCCCCGGCAAGACGCCGCGAAGAAACGCGCAAAAACCTTGGAAATCCGCTAATCTGCGGTTAACCGATCCGGTGGATAATCGGTATCAGTGTTCACGACTCGCGAGCGCGAAAAATGACGGTTGTCCGCGACACGCCGACCAGAACTCGACGCGCCAAGCCGGGCGGACGGGATATCGGCATCGCGCCGGAATCCGCGACAGCGTCGCTCGACCGGCTGCTGGCGATCGCCGAGAATCAGCATCAATCGCCCAAGGCGAAAGCAAGATTGTCGCGTCTGCTGGCCGACGAAGTGTCGCAGTCGGTCGAACGGCATTTCCAAGCGCTCGATATCGCTCCCTGGGACGCAAAGCCGAAGAAGCGATAACGCGCGGCCTTCTTTCCCGCGGCGCAACGGCGTAGCCTTCGCCATTGGCCGAGCTGTCCGATTCCCGTCGGGCGGCGCTGGCTGCGGGGAAGGATCGGCGGGTCTGCGATGCGCAACGGCGGCGGCCGCGTAATCTGGATAACGGGTTTGTCGGGGGCGGGAAAATCCACGCTCGCCGAGGCGCTCGCGGCCAAACTGCGCGAGGCGGGTCAGCCCGTCGCGGTGCTCGACGGCGATGCGCTGCGCGACATTCTTGGCGCCACGGCGGCCGACGACCACGGACGCGCCGCGCGTTTGGCGCTTGCCCGCCGTTATGCGGCGCTGGGCGGTGTGCTGGCGTCGCAAGGACTCACCGTCGTCATCGCGACGATATCGATGTTCGCCGAAATCCACGGTTCCAACCGCGCCGAATTGCCGGGTTATTTCGAAGTGTTCCTCGACGTGCCGATCGAGGAATTGCGGCGCCGCGATCCGAAAGGGATTTACCGGCGCCACGCGGCGGGCGAGATACGCGACGTGGCCGGTCTGGATTTGCCGGTCGATATTCCGGCGGCGGCGCATTTCGTCGCTACATTCGAGCCCGGCGTCTCGGCGGCGGATTTGGCCGGCGAGGTGGTACGGCGATTGAACGTGGGAGGTGCTGCGTGAGCGCGAGCGGATTGAAGGCCGGCGAGTTCACGGGACTGGCCAAGGATTACTCGCTGAGCCGGCCGGACTACGCGATGTCCGTTGCGCGGGCGATGTTCGGCTTGCTCGCCCGTCCCGCGGCCGAAATCGACTTCGTCGATGTCGGTGCCGGGACCGGCATCTGGACGCGGATGGCGCATGGCTTCGGTCTTCGCTCGGCAACCGCGATCGAGCCCAACGACGACATGCGCCGGCACGGGGAGCGCGATAGCGCCGGTCTTGCGGTCGACTGGCGGCGCGGGTCGGCGGAAGCGACGGGCTTGGCCGACGCAAGTTGCGATTTTCTGACGATGGCGTCGTCTTTCCATTGGGCGGACTTCGACATGGCGACGCGCGAGTTCCATCGCGTGTTGCGTCCGGGCGGGCGCTTCGCGGCGCTATGGAATCCGCGCCTAATCGAGGTCAACCCGCTGCTGGTGCGGATCGAAGCGAAGCTCGACAGCTTGAAGCCGGAAATCAAGCGCGTGTCGTCCGGGCGTTCGGGCATCACGGCGACGCTTACGGATAGACTGTGGATGAGCCCGTATTTCGAGGACGTCGTCTATATCGAAGGACGCCACGTCATCCCGATGTCGCGCGAGCGTTACATCGGCGCGTGGCGCTCGGTGAACGACGTCCGCGTGCAACTCGGGCCCGAGAAATTCGACGCTTTTCTCGCCTTTGTCGAGGCCGAAACGACGGGTATCGAGACCATCGAGGCGACTTATCTGACGCGGGCATGGTCGGCGCGTCGGCGCAGTTGAAAGGCACAAAGGTGGGGCGGATGGCGGGCGCGTTCGCGACCAAGGCCGGTACGTTGATCGCGTTGCGCGACAGATTGCGTTGCGCGCGGATCGCGCCGCTCGCGCGCTTTACGGTGCAGGACTGGCGCCGCGATCCCACGGCCTGTCGCGAAGCCGTATGCGCGATGTCGGGGCCGTGGATCGTCAGGTCGAGCTGCGCGCGCGAGGACGGCGCGGCGGCGTCCAATGCCGGCGCCTTCCTTTCCGTGCCGGATGTCGATGCGGCGAGCCTCGATACGGCCATCGACCGCGTCATCGCGTCCTATGGCGAGCTGCATTCCGGCGACGAGGTTCTCGTCCAGCCGATGCTGCGGGGCGTCGTGCGCTCGGGCGTCGCGTTTTCGCACGATCCCGGCACATGCGGGCCCTATCGCGTGATCAGTTGGCACGACGGCACCGATACATCCGTCGTGACCGGCGGCCGGGGCGGTCGGATCTGGCAGCAGGCAGCGGCCACGCCGATCCGGCCCGACAATTGGATCGCGGACATTCTCGACCTGATCGACGAGTTGCTGGTTTTTTCGGAAGGCGCGCCCGTCGACTGCGAATTCGCCTTCACGTCCGACGGCGCGGGCGAGGCGAGGCTGTGGCTTTTGCAGGCGCGGCCATTGATCCTGGCACGCCCGGCGGAGAGCGACGTCGCGCAAGCCGCGCGGCTCTTGCGGATCAGCGAGAAGATCGCGCGCGGGATGCGCCCGCATCCTTTCCTGAAAGGGCGGCGGTCGGTCTTCGGCGTGATGCCTGATTGGAACCCCGCGGAGATCATAGGCGTGCGCCCGAAGCCGCTGGCGTTGTCGATCTATCGGGATCTCGTGACCGACTCGATCTGGGCCTATCAACGTCACAATTACGGCTACCGGAATCTGCGCAGCTTTCCGCTGATGCCCCATTTTCACGGGCTGCCCTATATCGACGTCCGTCTTTCGTTCAATTCGTTCGTTCCCGCGGATCTCGACGAGGATCTCGCGGATCGGCTTGTCGATCACTATGTCGATACGCTGCTCTCGCGCCCGGCTTTGCACGACAAGGTCGAGTTCGAGATCGTCTTCTCGTGCTACACTTTGGATCTTCCCGAACGTACGCACCGGCTGCTCGCCGCGGGATTTTCCGAGGCCGATCGCGCGACGCTGGCGGATTCGCTGCGCCGCCTGACCAACCGCATTCTGCATCCGCGCGACGGGTTGTGGCGCCAGGACGCGGCCAAGCTCGCGCAACTCGACCTCCGGCGCCAAGCTTTGCGCAACGCCGGCGCCGACGCGCTGGAAAGGATCTACTGGCTTCTCGAGGACGTGAAGCGCTACGGCACGCTGCCTTTCGCCGGATTGGCGCGCGCCGGTTTCATCGCCGTCCAGATGCTGAAATCGCTCGTCGCGGTCGGCGTGTTCAGCGACGCGGATTACGACGCGTTTCTCGCGGGCGTGTCGACGGTCAGCGGACAGCTGGCGCAGGATCGCGCCTCGCTCGACCGGGCCGATTTTCTCGCGCGGTACGGACATTTGCGTCCGGGTACTTACGACATTCTGTCGCCGCGTTACGACGAGGCGCCCGATCTCTATTTCGATTGGTCCGCGCCGGTCGCCAAGCCGGCGCCGGTGCGGCCTTTCTCCATCCGGCTCGATCAGATGCGCGCCGTGCAGGATTTGCTCGCGAAGCACGGGCTCGATAGCGATCCGGTCGAACTCTTCGAATTCCTCAAAGCGGCAATCGAGCTGCGCGAGCAGTCCAAGTTCATGTTCACGCGTTCGCTGTCCGATGCCCTCGCGCTGATGGCGGCCTACGGCGAGACGAACGGGATATCGCGCGAGGATCTGGCTTTCGCCGACGTCTCGGTCTTTCGCGAGCTGCATATCGCGGCGTCGGACGCGCGCGGCGCCTTGGCGCGCAGCATCCGCGACGGCCGCAAGCGCTACGAGGAGACGCTGCGCACCAGCTTGCCGCCGGTCATCGCGTCCCCCGAAGACGTATGGGGGTTCGAGTGGCCCGTGGCCGAGCCTAACTTCATCACCCAGCGCAGCGTCACAGCCGGCGTGACGGGCTTCGACGATCGCGCCGCCTTGGCGGGCGCGATCGTCTGCATTCCGAATGCCGATCCCGGATTCGATTGGATTTTCGCCTATCCCGTCGCCGGTTTGATCACGGCCTGGGGCGGCGCGAACTCGCATATGGCGATCCGCGCGGGCGAGCTCGGATTGCCGGCGGTCGTCGGAGCGGGCGAAACCCTGTTCGCGCGTTGGTCCGCCGCGAAACGGCTGCATATCGATTGCGCCGGCCGGCGCGTCGAGATACTCGCCTGATGCCGCGCATGCGCCTGATCGTCAGCCAGCGCGTCGATTTGCCGTCGGGTCGCGGCGAGCGCCGCGACGCGCTCGACCAGCGCCTCGTCGCGTTTTTGGCGCAGGCCGGGGCGTCGCCGATCCCCGTTCCCAACGCGCTGGACGCCGCCGCGCGCGGCGCGTGGCTGCGCGACGTCGATCCGCATGGCGTCGTATTGTCGGGGGGCAACGATATCGGCGTTATGCCCGAGCGCGACGCGACGGAGGCCGATCTGCTGGCATTCGCGCACTCACGGAGTTTGCCGCTACTCGGCATTTGCCGCGGGATGCAGATGATGGCGCACGCCGCGGGCGGCAGGCTGGCGCGCGTCGCCGGCCATGTCCGCACGCGCCACGTGCTCACCGGGCCCGATGCGCGCGAAACCAACAGCTATCACGAATGGGCGCTCGCCGATTGCCCGCCGGGCTATTCCGTCACCGCGCGCAGCGAAGACGGCGGTATCGAAGCGATCCGGCACGCGGCGCTGCCTTGGCGCGGCTGGATGTGGCATCCCGAGCGCGAGACGGAATTTGCCGCACGCGATTGCGCGGATTTGCGGGCGCTTATGGGTATGTCGGAGGGTGGATGAAGGGAATCATTCTGGCGGCGGGGCGCGGCAGCCGGTTGAAGTCGATCACCGACGACCGGCCGAAATGCCTCGTCGAGGTCGGCGGCCGGCGCCTTCTGGATATTCAGATCGACGCGCTGCGCGGCGCCGGAATCCGCGACATCGCGATCGTGACCGGCTACCGCCGGGAAATGCTCGCGCGCGGCGACGCGATCGAATTCCACAATCGCGAGTGGGCGCGCACCAACATGGTCGCGTCGCTCGCTTGCGCCGCCGAGTGGCTGGAACGCGACGCGTGCGTCGTCAGCTATTCGGACATTTTTTACCCGGCCGCGGCCGTGGACCTGCTGTCGGGCGCGCGCGCCGAACTTGCGATCACCTACGATCCCGATTGGCGCGCGCAATGGGAAGCCCGGTTCGGCGACCCGCTGCGCGACGCGGAGACCTTCCGGCTCGACGCGTCCGGCAACGTCGCCGAGATCGGCCGCACGCCGACATGCGTCGAGGAGATCGAAGGCCAGTATATGGGCCTGCTGCGTTTCACGCCGGCCGGCTGGGCGGAGGTCGCGCGGTTGCGCGCGGGCCTGCCGCCGGAAACGCGGGACCGGATCGACATGACCAGCACGTTGCAGCGCCTCGTCGAGGCGGGGCGCGTGAAGCTCGCCGCCGTGCCGTTCCGCGGCGAGTGGGGCGAAATCGATACCGAACTCGATTTGCGCTTGTTCAACGCAACTCGATCTCGAACGCCGTTTTCGTGAAATCGTCGATCAGCGCTTCGGCGCGCAAGCTCCAGGGTCCGGGCAGCGCCAAAGCCGCTTCGTCGATCCCGAAATACCCGCGCCCCAAAACCACCGGCCGGCGGCGCAAGCCTTCGATCCCGGCTTCTTTGGACGCCAGTTCGATTTCGAATTCCTTGGGTTCGATCGGCGAAGAGTCGCTCGCCATCAGGCGCATTTCGAGCCGCGTGCCGTTGGTCTCGATCCACAGCATTCGGCCGGCTTGGGTGGCGATCAGCGACAAGCCGCCGCGCGGCGCGGCGCCGTGCGCGTGACCGTGATCGTCTCCGCCGGCCCCGTGCAGATGGACGGCGGGCGGCGTATGGGTCAGCATTGCCGTCGCGGCGACCAGCGCCAAGCCGAGGCTCAGGTCGAGTTTGAGATTGCGGCCGAGCGCGGCGGTATCGCCAGTCTTGGCGCGCGGCACGGCGCGTCGTCGGTTATGCGCGGCGATGGCGATCAGCCCCGCGAACAAAGCCGCCTTGATCGCCATCAGCGCGGCATAGCGGCCAAGCTCGCCGTCCAGACGCGGCACGCCCAGCCACAAGGCGCTGACCGCGACGACGACCACGGCGGCGACCCCCGCGGGCGAAAACGCCGTTCCCCAATGCGCGGCGCTGGCGGGGCTTCTGCGCACGGCGTGGAACAGCGGAAAGAACGCGCCGAGCCAGAACAGCGCAGCGACGCTATGCAGCGTCTGCGCGGCCTGAATCGGCGTGCCGCCGGCGGTCGCATGGCCGGTCAAAGCGGTGCCGAGACCCGCGAGGAGCAGCGCCGCAAACGCCGTTAGGCGGTTCGGCACGAAGGCCAACATGACGCCGCTCAGGATCGCGATCGCGGCGGGGCCTGCCGTCGAATGCCAGCCCGCGCGCCAGGCTTGCGCAGTCCACGGGGCGGCGTCGGCGATCCGCGCGCCCGTCATCGCAGGCGACAAGGCGGCGGCGAAAAGCGCGACGAACAACGCGGTACGAAGTGCGCGGCGCGGGCCTTCGGTCGGTCCGGCGTTGACGAAGGCGAGGAAGGCGAGACCGCCCACACCGATGGCAAGCGCGAGATCGCGCGCGAAACGCAATGCCATGGCGGCGGGCGTGCGCGGATCGAAGGCATGCGCGCTCGCGTCCGGCGGCGGCGCGGGCAGGGCAGCATCGCCGATCGAGAAGCTCACCGTCCCCGCGATTGGATGCGTGTCGGCCGATGCGACACGCCAGACGAGATAATAGCCGCCCGCTTGCAGATCGGCGGGCAGATCGACGACGACACGTTCGTTTTCGGCGCGTGCGGCGAGTTCGCGCGATCCTGCCGGACCGATCAAGCGGACCGCGGCGGGTGTCACCGGTTCGTTGAAGCGCAATGCGGCCGCGCGGGGCGCGTCGGTCAGACGCGCCCCTTCGGCCGGTGCCGTTTCCAGCAATACCGCGTGCGCTGCCGCAGGCCCGGCGGCGAGCAGCAGCCAAGCGATGAAGACGGAAACGACGGACCGCATCTTACGGACGCGGCGTCAAGCGCAGCGCCGGGGAGGGATATTTCAGGTCGTGCGACGACTGGCCCGCGGCGGGAATCTCGATCCACCGATCGACGCCTTTTTCGCACTCGGTAACGGTCGGGAAGTACACCGTGGTGTTCGGCGTGTTGGGCAGCGCGCCGCGCAGCACGAATTCGTCGTAGTGCTCGTCGAGCAGCCTGCCGCCGCTCCACAGCACCTCGGTCACGCCTTCGGTGATCTGGCCGCCATGGCCGTCGCTGACCGGCGTGGCGAGCTTGCCCCTGGTCGTCGAGAGCTGCCAGCCGGGTTTGGGCATCGGCTTCACGTTGGTCATGCCATCGGGAATCTTCACGCGTACGGCCGTGGTCGGCGAGCCCGCGCATCCATGCGGCACGCGCAGTACGGCCTTGTAGGTCGTTCCGGCGACAGCTTGATTCTGTTCGAGCGTGACATGCGCGATGGCGGGGACGGACAGCGACAGGAGCGCGGCCGCGCAGGCGGCCGCGAGGACGTTCTTCGACATTCGGAAAGGCTCCGGAATTTGAGAAAAAAGAGGGAGGTTTTCTCAGGCCGGAGACGGAGGGCCGCGCGCGGGCGGGTTGACGAAATCGGCTTGCGCCTGCGCGATCAAGTACGCAGGGGCGTAAACGATGGCGGTCCAATCAAGCGCGGCCGTCGGCGTCGGATCGCGCGGCTTCAGGACCAGCGGATTGGGGATGTGGCAGAGCGGGCAAGTCTCCGCCATCGCGGCGGGATCGTGCGACGCTCCGGTATCGACCGTACAGAAATAGGCGCGGTCGAGCTCGCCCGCGTGGCCGGGAGCCGTATGGGCCACCGCCATCGAAATCTGGACGAGAATCGCCAGGGCCGTGGCGTAAAGGCCCAATTCGCGTGTCCAGAGGCGGCGGAACGGATTCATGCGGCGGAAGGTTTCCCTAGGGGGAATCTTCTAGCGGGAGACTTCGCGAAACACCAGCACGGCCGTCGCCCATAACCCGCCCGCGAGCGGCGCGGCGGCGGCAATTCCCATCGCGAGCGACAATTTGCCGCGCAGCAAGAGTGCGACGACCATCAGCAGCACGCCGACGACCAGCAGCGCCGGCCCGCCGAATTCGGGTGTGAGCAGCAGGCTCAAACGATGCCTCGGCCGCGCAACGCGGCGAGTTCCTCGCCGCCGATCCCCAGCAACTCGTCCAGCACTTCGTCGGTGTGCTGGCCGCAGATCGGCGGCGCATGCCGATAGGCGGGCGGCGTTTTCGACATCTTGATCGGGCTGGCGATCAACGGCACGTCGACGCCGGACGCGTGCGGCATCGTGATCTTCATGCCGCGCGCGACGACCTGCGGATCCTCGAACACTTGCGCGATGTCGTTGACGGGCGAGCAGGGCACGCCCGCTTTGGCGAGACCCTCGACCCAATGCGCTTGCGGCTTCGCGCGCATGAATTCGCCGACCAGCCGCACGATTTCCCGGCGGTGGGCCACCCGCTGCGGATTGGTCGCGAAGCGCGGGTCGTCGGCAAGCGCCGCGCGCCCTGCGAATTCGCATAGCTTGCGGAACTGGCCGTCGTTGCCGACGGCCAGGATGACGAAGCCGTCGGCGCATTCGAAGACTTCGTAGGGCACGATATTCGGGTGCGCGTTGCCTTGGCGCTTGGGGGTCCTGCCCGAGACGAGATAGTTCAAGCCTTCGTTGGCCAGCCACGAGACCTGCGTGTCGAGCAGCGCCATATCGATTTGCTGGCCTTGGCCAGTGTTGTCGCGATGCCGAAGCGCCGCCAGAATCGACACGGCGGCGTACATGCCGGTCATGATGTCGGCGATGCCCACGCCCACCTTGTGCGGCTGGCCGCCCGGCGCGCCTTCGGCCGGGCCGGTGATCGACATGATGCCGCCCAAGCCTTGCGCCAGCATGTCGTAGCCCGCGCGCGGCGCGTAAGGCCCGGTCTGGCCGAAGCCGGTGATCGAGCAATAGACGAGGCGCGGGAACTCGGCCGACAAAGTCGGGTAGTCGAGGCCGAATTTCTTCAGATCGCCGACTTTGAAATTCTCGATGAAAACGTCGGATTTCGCGATCAGCCGCCGCGCGATCGCTTGGCCTTCGGGTTTCGACAGATCGAGGCTGATCGAACGTTTGTTGCGATTGGCGGAGAGGTAATAGGCGCTCTCGCCCGTCGTCTTGCCGTCCTTGCCGGTCACGTAAGGCGGTCCCCATTTACGGGTGTCGTCGCCCGCCCCGGCGCGCTCGATCTTGATCACATCGGCGCCGAGATCGCCGAGGAGCTGCGTGCAGGTGGGCCCCGCAAGAATGCGGGTGAGGTCGAAAATTCGGATTCCGGACAGGGGCAGGGCGGTCATGGCGGCGAACCATGCCGCCCCGCTTCCCGTCATGCAAGTTCCTTCAGACCGGGGCGGCGCGTCCCAGAATCAGCTGGGCCGCTTGGCCGAGCGAGGTGGGCCAGGTCGGCGTTTGCGGCAGCAGCGCGAAGCGACGGAAATCCGCATCCTCGCCTTCGATCGCGTCGGCGACGATCTGCCCGGCGAGCGTGGTCAAAGCCACGCCGTGACCGCAGAAACCGACGACATGTATAAGCCCCTCGCGATCGGCGAAGCGCGGCATGCCGTCGGTCGTGACGTCGACGAGGCCGCTCCATGCGCGTGCGATCCTCGCCTGCGCCAGATCGGGGAGCGCTTTGCGCAGCGCGCGGCGCAGCCAGGTTTTGGCAAGCGGCGGATTTCCCCGGCCTGGCCAGCCGCCGGCACCGAACTGCAAGCGTCCATCCGCCGTGCGGCGCATATAGCGCAGCGCCGGGCTGGTGTCGTAGGCGGCCCCCGTCGCCCAGGCGGGGAACTTCGCCAACGGGACGGTTTCCAGCATGAAGGTGCGCACAGGGGCGAGCAGGCGTTCGGTGCCCGCTTCGAGGCCCGGCAGATCGACATTGGCGGCGAGCACGACGCGATCGGCGATCACGTCGCCCCTGGATGTCGCGACATGCCATTTGCCGTTGGCGCGTGCGATTCCGGTCGCGGGCCGGCGCTCGTGGAGGCTTGCGCCCGCCGCTTTGGCTTGCGCCGTCAACGCTGCGACGTATTTCACCGGATCGATCGAGAAGGCGCGCTTGTCGATCAAAGCGCCATGTCCTGCGAGGCCCGGCAAGGCTTGCTTGAACGAGGGACCGTCGAGGAGCTCCGTCGTGTCGTCGCCGAACACATCGCGACGCAGTGATCCTTGACGGGCAAGACGCGGCAGATCGGCTTCCACCGCCGCGACGATCGCGACGTGATCGCGGATATCGCAGGCACTGCCCGCGAGGGCGCGCACCTTGTCGAGGCCGCGCAGGCTGATTTTCCAAAGCTCGCGCGCGCGCGTTTCGCCGAACTCGGCGATCATCGCGGCGGGATCGGCGGCGAAGCCGGGCAGCACTTGACCGCCATTGCGGCCGGAGGCGCCGGCACCTGCGCGCGTCGCTTCCAGAATGGCGACGCCGTAGCCGCGCTTGGCGGCGTGAAGGGCGGTCGACAAACCGGCATAGCCGGCGCCGACGACGCAAATTTCGGTACGGATGGAAGAAGACATGACACAGCAATTCCAGCGACCGGCCCGATCGGGGCCGTCCGCTATTTTCGATAAAGGGATAGAGTTCGTGGCGGCGCGCGAGCGCGCTATTCGAACAGGCGGACGCTAACGGTCCGGTTCGGGCGAATAAGCGCAGCGCGATGCGACATCGCGCGCAAAACGATCGAACATGAATTCATCGGTCGACATGATACGAACCTCTGGACCGATATAGTGACGCGGTATTGTGACAGCAATGCGGTCGCCGGTAAGCCCTTGAACCCTGAAGTGAATATCTGGCTTGCCGAAGTGTCGGTTGCGCCAAGCTCCCGGCGTCGCGGAAAGTCGCATCCGACATGGACATTCCGACCGATCCCGCGTTTTACGCCGTCGCGTTCACGACGATCTTTCTCATCTCGTTTTTGAAGGGCGGCTTCGGCGGCGGTTTCGCGACGTTGGGCATTCCGTTCCTCGCCTTCGTCATGTCGCCGCTCGACGCCGCGATAATGATGGCGCCGTTGGTTGCGTTCATGGATGTGTTCACGCTGAACTCGTTCCGCCGTGCGACGTGGAGTATGGCCGATCTCAGTGTTCTTTTGCCTGCGCTGCTGTTCGGGCTGGCGATCGGCTTCGTCGCCTTCGTCTATGTCGATCAGCATCTGATCGAGCTCCTCATCGCGGCGATCACGTTGATCTTCACGATCCGCTGGTTCGCGGGCGGCGGAAAGTCGCATGGCTCGCCCTTGACCGCGAAATGGCCCAACGCGCTGCCGTGGGGCGCGATGGCCGGGTTCACGACCTTCGTCGCGCATTCGGGCGGACCGCCGTTGCAGATCTATCTTTTGCGCCGGGGCCTCGACAAAACCGTCTATGCGGGCACGTCGGCGGTTTTCTTCGCGGCGGGCAATCTGCTGAAGCTGCCGCCTTATCTTTACATCGCGGGCTCGACGCCGCATCTGATGTGGACGGCGCTGATCCTGTCGCCGTCGGTGCCGCTGGGCGTTTGGCTCGGGCGCAAATTCCACGACCGGCTGGACGGCCCGCAGCTCTTCAAGCTTTGCTACGTGCTGCTGTTCCTGGCTGGGCTGAAACTCGCCTTCGATGGCGTGCGCGGTTACTTCTTCTAAAAGTCGCGGTTGGTCGCGAGACGCATTTCCTCGATATCGAGCTCGCGCAGCAGCTTGTGCAGCACGCCGTCGCCGATCTCGCGCTCGCGGCGCAGCTTCAAAAGGCGCCTGCGCTCGGCCGCCAGAAGCGCTTCGCGAACGGCGCGCGCCTGCGCGCGCGCTTGCGCGAAATCGAGATCCGCTTGAGTGGGGGCCTGCTCCAGCAAGCGCGCCTGATAGATCCGCCGCAGGGTCGGCGCCAAGTCCAACGCGACGATGTCGCGCTGCGCCTGGTCTTCGAGCTCGGTCAAACCCGCATGCGCCATTTTGCGGCGCGCGACTTCCTCTTCCGCGTCCTCGTTGCGGTCGCCGCCGACTTTCAGGAACCGGATCAGCGGACCCAGCGTCGTGCCCTGCACGATCAAGGTCGCGAAGATTACCGCGAAGGCCAGGAATACGATCAGATCGCGTGCCGGAAAGGGCTCGCCCGCACCCGCGAAAAGCGGAATCGCCTGCGCGGCCGCAAGGCTGACCACGCCGCGCATGCCGCACCAGCCGACGATGGCGGTCATCGCGATAGGCGGCTTGGGCTCGGTACGGCGCACGGATTCGAAAAGATGCGGGATGTAGGCGTTGGGAAACACCCACAGCATCCGGATGACGATCGCGGCCGCCGAGATCGCGCACGACCAGATCAGCAATTCGGCCATCGTGTAGGCGTTCAAACGGCTGAGAATGCCGTCGAGTTCCAGTCCGATGAGGATGAACACGATGGCGTTGAGCACAAACACGACCGCGCCCCACACCATGTTGCTTTGCATGCGCGATTCGGCGCTGGCGAGTTCGGGCACGTGCCAGCCGACCACCAGACCGGCGGCGACGACAGCAAGAACCCCGGACACGTGAATCTGCTCGCCCAGCAGGAAGGCGACATAGGGCACGATGAAGGAGGCGACGATCTGCAGCAGCGTTTCGTCGAGCCGCTTCATCAACGCGACGGCGCCGAAGCCGATCGCGACGCCGAGCGCCGTGCCGCCGGCGGCGTAGATCGAAAACGTCGCAGCCGCTTCCCAAACCGAGAAGGTGCCGGTCAGCACGGCGGCAAGCGCGAATTTGTAGAGCACGAGGCCGGTCGCGTCGTTGACCAGACTTTCGCCTTCCAGGATCGCGACGATGCGCCGGGGCAATTTCAAGCGTTCCATGATCGCGGCCGCCGCGACCGCGTCGGGCGGCGATACGATGGCGCCGAGCAGGAACGCCGCCGCCCAGGGCACGTCGGGTACGAGCCATTTGAACACGAGCCCGACGCCCAGCGTGGTCGCGAAGACGAGGCCGATCGCCAGCAGCAGGATCGGCCGGATATACATGCGGAAATCGCGCCACGAGGTGTAGTAGGCCGAGGCAAACAGCAAAGGCGGCAGGAACAGCGCGAGCGTCAATTCCGGGTCGAGCCGGACATTCGGCAGGCCCGGGATGAAGGCGAGCCCCATGCCCGCGACGACCAGCAACACCGGATAGGGCAGGCGCAAGACGTCGGAAAAGCGGCCCAGCGCGACGGCGACCGCCAGCATGATCAAAACGATTTCGAGCAACGCCAAAGGAAAAGCCCCTGATAAACTCGGCCGCACCATGACCGACCGCCTCGACTCTATCCTCGATTTTCTCGTTCTCGTCGACCGTTTCAAGACGGTCGAGCGCCGCGCCTCGCTGGGCGACATGTCCCGGCGGGAGAATTCGGCCGAACATTCCTGGCATATGGCACTCGTCGCCATGGTGCTGGCCCGCGAGATCGGATTCACCGGCGATCTGGCCCGCGTGCTGTCGATGGTGCTGGTCCACGATTTGGTCGAGATCTACGCGGGCGATGCCGGGGCTTACGATCCGGCCGCGCGGGCCGCCGCCGTGGCGAAGGAGGACGAAGCCGCCAAGAAGCTTTTCGGCGCGTTGCCGCCCGATCTTGGCGCCGAGTTCGACGGGCTGTGGCGCGAGTTCGAGGCGAAGCGGACGCCGGAAGCGAAGCTCGCCAATGTCTGCGACCGGGTGCAGGGCTTCCTGCAATCCTATCTGTCCGACGGGCGATCCTGGGCGGAGATCGGCGTCACCCGCGACCAGACGCTGGAGCGCACGCGGCCGGCGCGCGAAGCGCATCCCAAGATCGAGGAACTGATCTTGCGCATCTACAAGCGCGCCGACGAGGGCGCCTTCTGGGACGCGTCTGGCAAAGCCGTCGGGCGCGGCAAAGGTGTCGCGCGATGACCGCCGCGCCCGAACGGATCGAGCTTCGGCTGCACACGGTCCGCCAGCTCTTCCAAAGCCTCGACCCGGCGCCGTTCCACGACAAGGATCTCGATCCCGACGCCGTCGCCTATATCGTCGGCCGGGCGCGCGATCTGCCGCGCGACGCGGCCCTCGAACTCGCGATCGAGTTGCCGTCGGCGGAGGCGGAAAGCGAAGAGGTGCGCGGGCTCGAAACCGCGATCCGCGCTTATTTCGAATGGCGCGAGGAAATGGCGTGGCGCGATCTGCGCCTGCGGCTGGCGGAAGGCCGCCAAGCCTTGTTCATGGGCTTGATGTTTCTCGCCGCCTGCACGCTGGCGCGCGAGATCATCGCGGCCGCGACGGATTCGCCCTGGCTCGCTTGGATCGAGGAGGGGCTCACCATCGTCGGCTGGATCGCCATGTGGCATCCGGTCGACATCTTCCTGTATCGCTGGTGGCCGATTCGCCGCGAAGCTTTGCTCAATCGCCGTCTCGCGCGGATGAGTGTCGCGCTGAAATTCGCGGGCGCCTAACGCCCGATGCGCAGCCAGTCGAGATAGCCTTGCAGGATGAAGGCGGCGGCCATTTTGTCGACGACCTCGGCGCGCTTGGCGCGGCTCAGATCGGCGTCGAGCAGCGTGCGGGTCACGGCCTGGGTCGACATGCGCTCGTCCCACATGACCAGCGGCAGGTCGATCTTGGCCAGAAGATTGCGCGCGAAGGCCCGCGTCGCCTGGGCGCGGGGGCCGGCCGTGCCGTCCATATTGACCGGCATGCCCAAAACGAAGCCGCCGACGTTCCGGGCCTTGGCCAGCGCCACGACTTGGTCGTAATCGGCCGCCGCCTTGCGCCCGCGCCGGACGGTGTCGAGCGGCGAGGCGATCGACAAGCCGGGGTCGGAAACGGCCATGCCGATGGTCTTCTCGCCCGCGTCCAGCCCCATCAGGCATGATTTCTCGGGCAAATCGTCGATCAGGTCGGCGGGGTTGCGGATCGGCATCGTCGCGGCTAGAAGCTAGGTCCTGTTTTTCAATTCCGCACAGAGACATACCTTATGTCGTTGGACCAAGCCACCGTCGCCCGGATCGCCGTTCTGGCGCGCATCAAACTACCCGAAGCCGACCGCGAGAAAATGGCCATGGAGCTGTCTGGCATTCTCGATTGGGTCGAGATGCTGAAGGAGCTCGACACCTCGAAGGTCGAGCCGATGACCTCGACCGTCGAAATGGTCCTGCCGCAACGCGCGGACAAGGTGACCGACGGCGGCTATCCCGCGGCGATCCTCGCCAACGCGACGGAGCCCGTGCGCATTTCCAACACCGAGGAAGCCGGGGGCTTCTTCACCGTGCCGAAGGTGGTCGAATAATGGCCGGGATCGTGGAACTCACCCTCGCGCAGTTGCGCGACGGCTTGCGCGCCAAGAGATTCTCGGCCGTCGAAGTGGCCGACGCTTACATCGGTGCGGTCGAGAAGGCGCGCGATCTGAACGCCTTCATCGTCGAGACACCCGACCTCGCGCGCGAACAGGCGAAGGCCGCCGACGTGCGCTTGGCGAAGGGCGAGGGGCGCGACCTGGAAGGTGTGCCGCTGGGCATCAAGGATCTGTTCTGCACCAAGGGCGTGCAGACGACCGCCGCGTCGAAAATTCTGAAGGGCTACGTGCCGCAATACGAATCGACTGTGACGTCGAATCTGTTCGATGCGGGCGCCACGATGCTCGGCAAGCTCAATCTCGACGAATTCGCGATGGGCTCGGCGAACATCACTTCGCATTTCGGCAATGTGAAGAACCCGTGGAAGCGCAAGGACGGCAAGGACCTCGTCCCCGGCGGTTCGTCGGGCGGTTCGGCCGCTGCCGTGGCAGCACACATCGTCGCGGGTGCGACCGGGACCGACACCGGCGGGTCGATCCGCCAGCCCGCGAGCTTGACCGGCATCGTCGGCTTGAAGCCGACTTATGGCCGTTGCTCGCGCTGGGGCATCGTCGCCTTCGCGTCTTCGCTCGATCAGGCCGGGCCGATGACGCGCGATGTGCGCGACGCCGCGATCCTGTTGAAAGCGATGGCCGGGCACGATCCGAAGGATTCGACCTCCGTGCCGCGCCCCGTGCCCGATTACGAAAAGGCGCTGACCGGCAACGTGAAAGGTTTGCGTTTCGGCATCCCCAAGGAATACCGGATCGACGGCATGCCGGCCGAGATCGAGAAGCTTTGGCAGCAGGGCATCGCGTGGCTGAAAGCCGCCGGCGCCACGCCGGTCGAGATTTCTCTGCCGCATACGAAATACGCGCTGCCGACCTATTACATCATCGCGCCGGCTGAAGCGTCGTCGAATCTCGCGCGTTACGACGGCGTGCGCTACGGCCTGCGCGTGCCCGGCAATTCGCTGGACGAGATGTACGAGAATACACGCGCCGAAGGTTTCGGCGCCGAGGTCCGCCGTCGCATTCTGATCGGTACCTATGTGCTTTCGGCCGGGTACTACGACGCCTATTACTTGAAGGCGCAGAAGGTCCGCACGTTGATCTTCCAGGACTTCCAGAGGGCCTGGGAGCAATGCGACGTGATCCTGACGCCCGCCACGCCGTCGGCGGCGTTCGCGATCGGCGAGAATCAAGACGATCCGCTGGCGATGTATCTACAGGACGTGTTCACCGTGCCCGTGAACCTCGCCGGCTTGCCCGGCCTGTCGGTCCCGGCCGGGCTGTCGGCCGAAGGCCTGCCGCTGGGCTTGCAGCTGATCGGCAAACCGTTCGACGAGGAGACGCTGCTGCGGGTCGGCGGCGTCGTGGAGACCGCCGCCAACTTCACCGCGCGGCCGGGAGCGTAAGCGATGATAATCGAAGGCAAGACCGGCAATTGGGAACTCGTCATCGGCCTGGAGGTGCATGCCCAGGTCGTCTCGAACGCGAAGCTGTTCTCCGGCTCCAGCGCGGCGTTCGGCGCCGAGCCGAACACGCAAGTCAGCTTCGTCGATGCCGCGTTCCCCGGCATGCTGCCCGTGATCAACGCGTTCTGCGTCGAGCAGGCGATAAAAACGGGACTTGGCATCGAGGCGACGATCAACGAAGTCTCGGTGTTCGACCGGAAGAACTATTTCTACGCCGATCTGCCGCAGGGCTATCAGATCAGCCAGTTCACGCGCCCGATCGTGTCGGGCGGGCGTCTGGTACTCGATCTTCCTGGCGGAAAGACGCGCGAAATCGGCGTCACGCGTCTGCATATGGAGCAGGACGCGGGCAAGTCGATCCACGATCAGCATCCGAGCAAGTCCTATATCGATCTCAACCGTTCGGGCGTGTGTCTGATGGAGATCGTGTCGGAACCGGACATCCGCACGCCGGAAGAGGCGGGCGCCTATCTCAAGAAGCTGCGCGCCATCCTGCGCTATCTGGGCACCTGCGACGGCAACATGGAGGAAGGCTCCATGCGCTGCGACGCGAACGTGTCGGTGCGCCGCGTCGGCGCCACCGAGTTCGGCACGCGCTGCGAGATCAAGAACGTCAACTCGATCCGCTACGTCATGCAGGCGATCGAATACGAGGCCACGCGCCAGGTCGAACTGATCGAGGACGGCGGCACGGTGAAGCAGGAGACGCGCCTGTGGGACGTGTCGAAGGGTATCACGCGCTCGATGCGCTCCAAAGAACACGCGCACGACTACCGGTATTTCCCCGATCCCGATCTGCTGCCGCTGGTGCTCGATCCCAAGGAAATCGCGCGTATCAAGGCGGAGATGCCGGAACTGCCCGATGCCAAGAAAGCGCGCTTCGTCGATCAGTACAAACTCACGCCCTACGACGCGTCGGTGCTGGTCGCGGAAAAGGAGCAGGCCGCATTCTTCGAGGAAGTCGCCAAGGGCCGCAAGGATCCGAAGCTCGCCGCGAATTGGGTGATCGTCGAACTTTTCGGCGCCCTTAACAAACAGGGCAAGGACGTGACCGACAGTCCGGTTTCGGCCAAAGCGCTGGCCGGTCTGCTCGATCTGATCGAGAACGACACGATCTCGGGCCGTATCGCCAAAGACGTGTTCCAGATCATGGTCGAGACGGGCAAGGACGCCGCGTCGATCGTCGAGGAAAAGGGCCTGAAGCAGGTGACCGACACCGGCGCCATCGACGCCGCGATCGCCAAGGTGATGGCCGAGAACGAGGCGAAGGTCGCCGAATATCGCGCTGGCAAGGTCACGCTGTTCGGCTGGTTCGTCGGCCAGGTGATGAAGGGCACGGGCGGCAAGGCGAACCCGGCCAAGGTCAACGAAATCCTGAAAGCGAAGCTGGCGGGGTAACCTGCGGACGCGCTAGGCTCGAACCGTCCTCTTGAGGAAGGTTCGAGCCATGGCCGCCAAGAAGAAAACGCCGAAACCGAAAACGAAGTCAGCGCCCAACGCGAAGGCAAAAAAAGTCTTGAAGGCGACCGGCGCCATCAAGCTCGCCGCCGCCAAGTCGGCGAAAAAGGCGGCCAAGGGCGCCAAGATCAAGAAGGGTTCGGGATACCAACCGGCCAAGGCCAAGCCCTCCGTGCGGCTGGTGCTCTACGGCCTCCAACCCTCGATGCCCAGCGGCAAGGTCGCCTTGATGCTCGCGATGCTCGGTGAACCCTACGACTACCGCCATGTCGATCTGCCGGGCGGGGCGCACAAGACGCCCGACTACGCGAAGATCAACCGCTTCCAGCAAGTGCCGGCTTTGGTGGATGGCGAGGAAGTCGTCGTTCAATCGAACGTCATTCTGCAATATCTCGCCGAGAAATTCGGCAAGTTCGGCGGCAAGAATCCCGCCGAACGCCGGCGCATCGCCGAGTGGCTCGCGTGGGACCTGGACCGGATGACGACGCTGGGCCAGGTGCGGTTCATCCGCAAATTCCTCAAGCAGCCCGATCACCCGGCCTTGGCCTTCGTCGAGGCGCGCGCGCGCGCCGCCCTCGAATTCCTCGACCGGCATCTCGGCGCGAGCAAATTCATCGCCGGGACGCATCCGACCATCGCCGATATCGCGATTTTCGGCTGGATCGCCGTGGCGGAGGAGGCGGGTTTCGACCCGGCGCATTTCCCCAATCTTCGCGATTGGGCGCTACGCATGTTGAAACTGCCGGGCGTGGCGCATCCTTACGCGTTGTTGCCGATGGAAAGCAAGGTGTCCGCGTGATCGAGCTTTATACGAACACGACGTCCAACGGGCGCAAGATCTCGATCGCGCTCGAGGAACTCGCATTGCCCTATAATGCGATCAAGATCGATACGCAGGCGGGGGCGAGCCGCACGCCTGAGTATCTCCAGATCAATCCCAACGGAAAGATACCGGCGATCGTCGATCCCGAAGGGCCCGGCGGCCAGCGCTTCGTCATGTTCGAAAGCGCGGCGATCCTCATCTATCTCGCCGACAAGACCGGGCGTTTGCTCGCCAACAAGGGCGCGGCGCGTTACTCGGCCCTGCAATGGCTGCAGGTCGAGGCGAGCGGCGTTTCGTCCGACGCGTTCTGGCTGTTCTATATCGGCCTCAAGGAAAAGAACGAGCAAGCCGCAACGATGCTGCGTAACGATCTCGCCCGGCTCTATGGCGTGCTCGACAAGCGCTTGGTGCACGTGCCGTATCTGGCGGGTGACGAACTGACGATCGCCGATATCGCCCATTTCCCCTGGGTCGCCGGCGCATCGGCGTGGCAGGGGATCGATTTGGCGCCCTACGCCCATCTGCGCCGCTGGTACGACGAACTCGCGACGCGCGAATCCTTTCAAAAAGGCATGAAGATCCCCGCATGACCATCGATCTCTATACCTGGAGCACGCCCAACGGCCGCAAGGTCTCGATTCTGCTCGAAGAGCTGGGCGCGCCGTACAAGACGCATGCGATCGACATTTCGAAGAACGATCAGTTCGCGCCGGAATTCGTCGCGATCAATCCGAATTCGAAGATCCCCGCGATCGTCGATTCCGACGGGCCCGACGGCAAGCCGATCAACGTGTTCGAAAGCGGCGCTATCTTGATCTATCTCGCGGAGAAGTTCGGCAAGTTCCTGCCCAAGGACGCGCGCGGGCGCAGCGTCACGCTGCAATGGCTGATGTTCCAGATGGGCGGCTTCGGCCCGATGCTGGGCCAGGCGCATCACTTCATGAAATTCGCGCCGGTGAAGGTCGAATACGGCATCGAGCGTTACGGCAAGGAAGCCAAGCGGCTTTACGGCGTGCTCGACAGACACCTCGCGGCGAACGCGTATCTGGCGGGCGACGAATACACGATCGCCGACATGGCGACCTATCCCTGGGCCGCGCGCCACGAATTTCATCAGGTCGATCTGTCGGCGTTTCCCAACGTGAAGCGCTGGTACGACGCGCTCTCCGCGCGCCCGGCGGTCAAGAAAGGGATGGCGGTTCCCTAATCTTTGAACTGCTTGGCGAGCTTCAGAGTCTGGCGCTGATAATTCGAGCCGATATCCCGCCCGTAGATGCGATCGGGCGTTTCGGTCAGCTTCTCGTATACGAAGCGGCCGACGACCTGTCCGTGTTCCAGCAGGAAGGGGACGTCGTGCGAGCGCACTTCGAGAACGGCGCGCGTTCCCTGGATTTCCGAGGCGCCGCCGAATCCGAAACCGGGATCGAAGAATCCGGCATAATGGACGCGAAATTCGCCGACCGACGTGTCATAGGGCACCATCTCGGCCGCGTAGTCGTGCGGCACGCGGATCTTCTCGCGGCTGACCAGAATGTAGAAATCGTCGGGGTTGAGGATCAGCCAGCGCGATTTGGTGCGCCGGATCGGTTCCCAAAACTCCGCGACCTCGTAGTGGCCGATCTTGGAAAGATCGATCAGCGGCGTGTTGCGCCGCGCGCGATAGCCGATCAGATCGGTATCGGGGCCTTCGAGATCGATCGAAATCCACAAACCCTGGCCGATCGTCGCGCGTTCGCGCTTGTCGCCGGGCGAGAAAACGAGATGGAGCTTCTTGTCGAGCGCCGACAACGCCGCGTCGTCGAAATTCGGTGCGCCGCGGCGCAAGCGCAGTTGGTTCAGCGCTTGGCCTTCGCGCGCCAAAATTGAGAACGTGCGCGGGCTGACCTCGAGATAGAGCGGGCCCTTGTAGCCGGCCGGAACCTTCTCGAACTCGCGCGCGCGGTCGCACAGAAGCCGCGTGAAGATATCGAGCCGTCCGGTCGTGCTTTTCGGATTGGCCGTGCCCGCCACGTCGTCGGGCAGGTCCAATCGCTCCGCGAGTTCGACGATATACACGCAGCCTCGTTCGAGCACTGCGCCTTTGGCGAGGTCGAGCGTGTGCATGGCGAGGCGTTTCAGCTTGTCGGCGACCTTCGATTTCGGGCCGGGCAGGAAGCCGGCGGGCACGCGCCACGCTTTGGCGCCCAGGCGCAGATCGATCGAGGCGGGCTGGATCTGGTCGTCGCGCAGTTTCCGGGCGGCCGAAATCGCCCCCGATTTGAAGAAGGCGCGATAGTCTTGCGAGGGCAGAATGCCGGGCGGAAAGGGTGTTTTGGCGGCCAAAGACTCGAATTCCCGTCGAAAACGTGGCCGCGCACGCTAACGACTTGTCGGGGTAAACGCAAAGGGCGCGGGGCCGATGGCGCCCGCGCCCTAGAACGGACGTTTCGGTGCCGTCAGGCGGCCTGAACCGCGGCGTTGGCGGCAGGGTGCATCGGGCGGATGCTGTTGCGCGGGCGCAACGTGCGGCGGGGCAAGGCTGGCCCGCGGATCGCGACCAACTCGCGCTTGGCGGCTTCCAGCACCGAGTGGATGCGGGTGTCTTCGCGGTCGATCACGTCCATCGCGGTCAACTTGTTGTCGACCAGATCGAGCAAGGTATCGATCACATGGCGGCTCAATTGTTGGGACATCTCTTTGGCTCCTCTGGTCTTTCCAGCTTGCGCCGGACGTTTCTTGACAAGTCCGAAGACGGGTTTCCGATCCATCAAATCCGGGCGACCCCATTGGGGATCGCGTGTGGATAAGATGCGCCGCATTGGTTAACGATCCCTAAAACTTGAGCCGTATTTGGATTCAACTGATTCAGGATTTGACTTATGTTGCATTGATGCAACGGTTCTGACGCACCGCGCCGCCATGTCGGCCGAAAAATCCCCAATGATCTGCTTGCGTTGACACGCGCGGGCGGGGGGCCTAGAAGCGACCCTGCATATGCCGTGTTAACCCACTCCCGGCGGAGGGGTGGCCGAGTGGCTGAAGGCGGCAGTTTGCTAAACTGTTGTACGGGCCTAAACCTGTACCGTGGGTTCGAATCCCATCCCCTCCGCCACTATGGTTCTAAGTCTTTGAGCCATGGGACTTCGTTCGAGATCAACGGCTTCGTCTTCCGGGCAGCTACACATTGCTGCTACACACGGAGATATGGAGCCCTTGGCGCGACACACTTCCATCGTTTCCCGCAAGGGGAGCGGCATCTACTACGCCCGCGTCCGCGTTCCCGACGATCTCCGCGCGGCAATCGGTAAGACCGAGATAGTCAAATCCCTTGGCACCACCAATTGGAGGGAGGCGCAAGAGAAGGGGATCGCCGAACTGGCGCGCATTCGCAGCGATTTTGCAAATCGAAGGAAACTTGCCCACCTTCGTGCTTCAGCGAAAGACGGCCTAGCGAAGAGGCGGAACGAGATAGTTCAAAAGCACGAGGATGCGCTGGCACACCGGGCCAAGAACTCGGCGGCCATCGGGTCGATGACAAGCCTTTACGCGGTCATACGGCGGTGGCTGGAAGATCAGGATCGAAAGCTCGAAGTTTTAGCTGCGACGATCCAGCCGCAGGAAGTTGACGGCTATCAGGACGTACTCGCCGAAGATATCGCTAATTGTCCTAACGACGAAGCAGCTATGTATTCCCAGGTGAACGCCGTCCTGGATGAGTATGGTCTGAACGTACAAGCCGGTACGCCGCTAGCAGACAAGTTATCGGCCTTCGTGCGAGAAGGGACCGTGCTGTTGTTCCAGCGCCAAGCCGCACGGATTGCCAGAAGAAGCCCACTACCCCGTTTGCTACCCGACGAACTTGAGACCTCATCGCCCATTGCGCTAACCGCAGTAATCGATGAGCAAAGGAGCGCGCGTGGAATAACGGTCTCTGAGCTAATCGAAAAGTACGAAGCCGATCCGCGTAGGGCGCGAAACAGCCCGAAAACTGCAATGGACTACGCGCTGATTTTTAGGGCAATGCGCGAAGGTCTTGGTGAGAAAAAGCAGGTACGGGACGTAACCCGAAACCATTGTGAGGCGATCGCAGACTTGCTTTGGCGGCTACCCCGCCACGCGACGAAGCGTTATCCGACGCTGACGCTTCAAGAGGCCGCCGCCCTGGCCGACAAGAAGGCCCACACTGACGATCCCGTCGAACGCCTTTCGGCCCCGACAATCAATAGTCGGTTGGGCAGTATGATCGCACTGTTCACTTGGGCAGTGAAGCGAAACTACATGGATAGTAATCCAGCCAAAGATATCCGCGTTCCGGAGCACGCGGATCGAGTGGGTCCTGGCCGCGTGCCGTTCGAGATAGACGAACTCAACAGGATTTTTTCAGCCCCTCTCTACGTCGGCTGCGTCGATGATGAGGCGAATTACGCGCGTCCAGGCCCAAACAGGCCTCGCCGGGGACGCTTCTGGGTGCCGCTCATTTCACTGTTTATGGGCTTACGATTGAACGAAGTATGTCAGCTTGACACGGAAGATGTGGGCGAAATTGGCGGCGTGTTGGCGATTTCCATGACGGCATCGGCCGATGGTCGTAAGCGCTTAAAGAACAAAAGCAGCAAGCGGGCAGTGCCCGTACATCCGATGCTGAAAGTATTGGGCTTCGAGACGTTTGTACGGGACCGGAAAGCGACGGGTGAGCTTAGGCTCTTTCCCGAGTTGCCTTTGGGCCGCGCGGGGTTTTATTCCGATCCAACAAGCAAGTGGTTCTCGCGCTTCTTGGATTCAGTCGGCGTTACGCGACCGGGGACCACATTTCACAGTTTCCGGCATTGCTGGCGGGATGCTTTGCGCGCCGCTGATTTGTCGGACGAGCGTGTATGCGCGCTCGGAGGTTGGGAACGAGGTCGGCAGGTCCATTTGGGATATGGCCGAGGTTTCGCGATGAAAGACCTCGCCAATGACATCGCAAAGGTCCAGTACCAGGGACTGGACCTGAGCCAATTGCACGGGAGCGGGACTTTGCAACCGGGTGCAACCCGAGACCTGCAAGTTTGAGGATGCACTTCCCTAACCCATTGCATCCGTCAAAGCTGTGTCGTCGGTAAAGCCAAAAGGCGCAACGTCGCACGACAACGGCGATTCGACTCATCGAGCGAATCTACTTATTGCATCTCCAGGCTTAGCCTTTGGGGAGCAATTCAATGGCCAATTCGAAGGATGACGAATTAGCACGATTGGAGTCCCTTGCTTGCCGAGTTGCGCCTGTCGACACTAAGCACTTCAATCCCAAAGCGAAAATTCCTTTTGGTGTGGAGGTCCGTCACATCGAAGCAGCCATGAATGAATTCTTAGACTTTATCGGATTCGTCAATACGCAGCTCGCTACGAAGAAAATCGAAAGACTAGAGACAATGCTGATGCCTGCGAATTTCAGCAGCATAGTGGGCGAATTCATGACATCGGCTATTCCCAAACATTGCAAAACGATAGTCAAGAATGCGTACCATAATGGTCACCCAGATATGCTCCCTGCTGGGAAATACCCTAAGAATGAAATGCAACATGGAACGGAGGGGATTGAGGTTAAGGGGTCGCGCTATTTGAAAAACTGGCAAGGGCACAATGCGGAGGATGCCTGGTTAATGGTATTCTGTTTTTCTAGTGGTCGGCCTACCGATAAAGCAAAGGGCATCCTGCCAGCTCCCTTCAGGTTCGCTCTTGTCTGTGGGGCTCAGTTGACAAAAAGTGACTGGAAGTTTGCCGGACGTTCAGCCACTAGCCGACGCACCATCACTGCATCGGTAACACAGTCTGGCTACGACAAAATGATGTCAAACTGGATATATAAACACCCAGATTTACTGGAAGAGCTAGACGGCTAGGCTTGTTTGCTCGGTGTCCATCACTTTGCTTGACCGATCGGAGGTTCTAACCGCAGCTAAGGCAGGGGTTATCTTTGTTGCCATTGTATAATAATCTTTATGCCGCTCGACGCCGATACAGCGATAGCCAATCGCTTCTGCTGCGGCCACAGTTGATCCGGAACCCATAAATGGGTCGGCGATAAGGCCGGTCCCAAGCGGCAGAACTGCCCGTACCAGTTGGCGAAGGAGAGATTGGGGCTTCAAACTAGGGTGCGGGGCAATCTCCTTTTCGCGCTTTGGCGTGCGCTCACTTGGGATGAGATCGTTAAATGGCTTGCCATCGGCACGACGCCGCAATCCGCCTGTGCCGTACACGCGCAAACACTCGCGCACAGTCATTTTCGGAGGCATCGGCTTCCGAAAGAGCCCCCAAGGCTCGTAACAGCCTCTTGGCAGCGAACAAACGTCTGGGAATTCCTTTTCGCCCAGCTTTGGTCGGTCACCACCTCGGAGAGTTTGAACTAGGCGAATGATTTCAGTCCTGAACTCCAGCCCTCCCTCCACCATGGCGCCGAAAACTAGCTGAGAAAGGAAGGCGTTCGAGGCCATAAAAACATGAGCGCCAGGCTTGAGTGCGGGAAGTGCGGCTATTGCGAGGTCGCGGAAGAACCGGTGAAGCGTTTTACGCTCGTCTTCATCGAGCGCGGTGAAGCGAGGAAGCGGAGACCGAATTGCGCCGTCAAAAGACGGTGGAATACGCCAAATGCCGGTGCCTCCGCTCAGCATGCGCTCAATCTGGTCTAACTCGTACTCTTTCACCCCGTATGGGGGGTCAAAGACCATGCCATCCAGGCTTTCCGGAGGCAGGCGCGATAGCCATTCGAATGCGTCGGCGTGCACCAACAGAGATTTCCCAATGACCGCATGCTTGTATTCGAAAGCCAGTGCAGGCGTGTTCTTGGCAGCCATATGCTTCAATTCTTCTTTAGAAGGTTGCACAGCGTCTTTGCACGCGGACGCTCAACGGGGACACACAAGTCGCGACATCGTTTTCTACGGCGGCCCAAAATGATGAGCAATCATTTTCGAGGTACCGCCTGACGCGAATCCAAAAACACCGTGTCAATGTCATGCACTCATTTTGTGCCGATGTTGATCCGCTTGCAGCGGTCTAAAGGCCAAAGCTCTTTACTGGGTTTTGAACGAACAGTTCCCCCAGACGAATATAGGCGCGAACCATCGATACGGATTTGTGGCCGGTTTGGGCCATGATGTTGCGCTCCGGAACCCCCCGCGCTGCCGCACCCGTTGCAAAGCCCGCTCGCAACGAATGGCCCGAGAAAACAGTGGCATCTAGGCTTAGTAGAGCCACTGACTTTTGAATCACCCGTGCGATGTCGCGACCATCGAGCTTCCTCAGACTTACTCGTCCGGATTTGGAGATTGAGCAAAACAGAGGATCGGCCGCCTTTGGGTCTTGAATGCGTTGAAGCCAATCTCGCACCGCTGAAACCGGGCATGTTGCGAGCGATTGACCTTTGGGAACTCCGATCAAAGTGCCCATGCCTTCCTGGTCGGTCTTTCGCCGGACAAGCCTGATGGTCATGCCCTCAGGGACAAACTCGATATCCTGCACTCGAAGGGCAACAATCTCCGACCGGCGCAAAGCAGCACAAAACCCAACAAGCAAGATCGCGCGATCCCGAATACTGCGAGGGTCGCCAGCATCCCTCAAAATGCTCGCCAACTGCTTCAACGCGTCCAACGGTAACGGCGCTACGCGACGTGGCCGTTTGAGGTGCGTGCGCCGAATACCAGCGAAGACCGCGCTGACCTCGGGGTGCGCGATGTCGAGACTGTGTCCGGCCACGCGGTGGGCGTGCCGGATCGCGGATAGCGTAAGCGAGAGCGTGGTCACCTTGAGGCTTGAGGCCTTGTCGGCAAGATAGGCGCTGACGGTCTTTGGAGCGGCGGGGAGTGCGGCATAGCCTTGGACACCGCACCACGTCTGGAAGGCCCGCCAAGCCCGCGCGTACGCGTTCTTGGTGTTTGTTGCCAGGGAAGCCTGAACATACTCGCGAACGCGATCCTGGAGGACGCTAGCCGCATCTACGTTGGGCGGTGATGTATCTGGGGTAAGAGCCAGCGCGGCCGGACCGCGTCGGACGGGCATTGTGTCCGGCAAACCCCGATTATCGGACACGATTTCCACCCGCATTTCGGGTTTCCAGTTACCGCCACTTCGCGGCCCAGTCCTCTGAGAGAGGTACTCCGTGTAGCCCTCAACGAGGGACCGATTTGTCCGCCACGCATGATCGGCAGAAAAGCGGAATGGCAGCTCCGTCGTAATGTGCTCCGGTGTGGCCAGGATCAAGATCGGCACCTGCTTTCCGTCCCCGCTCGATGGCGCCTGATAGCCAAGGAAAACCGCAAATTGGGTCGCTAGGTCGTAAAGAGCTTTCTCGAACTCGCTGGCATCGACAAATTCCGACGCGAGCGCAATTTCTTTGAACGTCCAGGGTAGGGAGCCAGGTTTGGCGAGCGTGGCCAAGACACGATCATGCAACGGGTTGCACGCAGGATCGATTGTCCGCAAAGCCATCGCAATGTCGGAAGTCGCTCTCGGCCTGAAGTCAAAGCCCCATTTGGCCCTCGGGGATACGGGCAAGTTGGCCCACCACAGGATGGGCTTTTTGCCCGCTAGGTCTGTCCGTGCCTTGAGGGTAGCCGATACGAAGGCGTTCCATGCCTCGGGATGATGAAATCGCATGTGAAGCCGCCGACGATGACAGGTACGGCAGATAAAGTACGGGCTAGGGATGAAAGGGCGTGAATAGTCCTCCGCATGCGGCTCGACATCCGGCCGCACTTGGCCACAGATTTCGCACGTCTCGCTTACGTTACCGTGGAGGGGGGTGCGAGGCGCCGGGCACGCGATTGACATTGCGTGTCTTTCGGTACCGCTATAGCCGTTATAGAAACCATGAAACATTTCACTCTAAAATAGCATTACATCGTTGAAAGTAAAGCACTTTGTGCCGTTGCGCCTAGTTTGGTCATTTCGGCAACGCTGATAGTTGAAGCTGACCGTGCGCAAGTATCAGGTCGCTTCACATCAACCGAGCCTAGCCAATCGTCCCCAGCAAATATTTAATACAGCCAATAGGGAGTCCGGAAATCCGGACACCAGGGTTAACCTCGCAATCTCTTGTGCCGACCTTGTATTGCGGCTGCTACATAATGGTGCTACACGACTGAACAGCTCGTGATTCTAAGCCGTTGATCAAAAACGGATTATGGTTTGAGGGTTGTCTTCCCATCCCCTCCGCCACGACGCCCAGGTTCCCGCGAAAACGAGGGCCTGGGCGTCGTGCTGAGCGGGGGCGGCGAACGTACCCTTGGTTCGGCTGCGCGCATCGCGCATGCGTCGGCCAGACGCAAACGCGAGAACAAAGTTCTCGGATGGCCGGATGGCCTCGGGCTACCATCTTGCGTATGGGTTACGGGGTCTTCATCCATCGAAGCGATTCCGTCTACGACGACGCGCCGGCGGAGCGATACCAATTTCCAAAGCAATACTTTTCAAGGGTTGAGGCGTGCGTCGGCGACTGGGTCGTCTATCTGGAGCCGACGAAAGTCGCCGGAACGCGCGGGTATTTCGCCGTCGCGCGGGTCCAGGAAGTGGTTCCCGACCCAAACGCGGCGGAAATGTATCTCGCGATAATTGAACCCGGCTCGTATCTCGATTTCGCGACACCGGTGCCTTTCAGCGAGGGCGGTCGGCCGATCGAACGGGGATTGCTCAACGAAAGCGGTAAGCTTTCCGGGCGGTCGCAATCGGCTGTTCGGCCGATATCGACCGATGACTTTTTGCGGATCGTCGAGCGCGGAATCGGCGACGATGATTCGTTGTTGCCGCGCATTGGCGCTCGCGAACCCGTGCTGCAGTTGCAAGAAGGGCAAGCGCCGTTCGCAATCGAACGGGACCGAGAACGCATGCTCCGGCTGACGAGCCGGCCGGTCCGCGATCGGATTTTTCGGAAATTGGTTCTGCGTGCGTATGGCGAGCGTTGCGCCGTCACCGGCCTGAAGCTAATCAATGGCGGCGGTCGCGCCGAGGTCGCTGCCGCACATATTCGCCCTGTCGAGAAAAATGGCCCGGACGTGCTTCAAAATGGAATCGCGCTCTCCGGTACAGCACATTGGATGTTCGATCGTGGTCTGATCAGCCTGTCAGACAGTCTCGAGATACTGATCTCCCGACAAGCGAACGATAGCGAAAGTGTGCGTGGCTTCGTCAACAAGTCCATGCGCGCCTATCCGCCCGAGCGGCCGGGGGATCGGCCGCATCCGCGGTTCCTGGCATGGCATCGCGAGAACTGTTTCAAGCAATAGCCGATCCGCAGCCAAATCCGGGCGCGCGGGGACACGGCATGCGGCGGCGCAGTCGACGAAGCAAAGACGACGATTCGTTGCGCCGGTTGCGCGCCGCTTCGAACGGCGCCGCGCTTCGGAAGCGCCGCCGCCGCCGGGCTAATAGGCTTGATCGGGATCCGAAGGCTTGGTCGTGAACGGACCGGCATTGAATTTGCCGATGCTCACCGCACCCAGCGCATTGATCTCTTGAACGTGATTGGCGTAGGCGAACGTCGTCCAGTCGTTGGTGCCGACGATCCGATATTGCCAGGGAATGTTCCACTCGAACTTCCCGGCCGACCAGGGCGGACCTTGGTTTCCGGAATAGATCGTGTCCATGCCGTTCACTTGATTGCCATTGACGATTGCCACCGCGGCGGCCGTAGCGGGATGAACCATGTTGTTTTGGGCGGCGTAGTATCCCGAGCCGACGCCTTTGAACTCGCCCTCGCGAACTTCGAGATTTTGGTAGGAGACGCCGGGCGGCTGCAGGAAGATATTGCCGCGGAATCCCGCATCCGCCTGTCCGTGGGTGTGGAAAACATTGCTGTTTTTGACGAATTTTAAACTTGTCGGCGCCACGATATTGAGGCCCGCGACCGCCAGTTCCTGATTTGGCGCGTTCTGGCCGAAAGCCGATATTTTCACCGTTTCCACCTTGCCGGCCGCGGTGAACGTGACGGTGCCGGCGGCGGGCGCGGCGCCCGCTAACGCGCCGCTGCCTTGCGTGATTTTGTAGCTTACGCCGCCGAGGCCGGCGATCGTGCCGCCGCCGGTAACCGTGCAAGAAACGGCGACGACTTCGCCGATTCCGTAGCTCCCCGCGACGCGATTGGCGATGACGACGAGCGGTGCGAGCGTGATCGAGAGTCTCATGGCGTTGTCCTTTCAGTTCTGACGGAGGGAGAGGGACGGGCGCGCTAGGCTGCGATCAACCGCTGCCGCCACCACCTCCACCGCCGCCACCTCCACCGCCACCGCCGCCGCCACTGTCGTCCGCCGCGCCGGCTTGGTTGTATTTATTGGGGTAGTACTTGGCGAGCCAAGCGCGCGCGATCATGCTCTGGGTGATCGGCTTCAGAAAATAGTTGATTGGAACGCCGACGTTGTCCCCGCCGCCGATGCACTTGTCGATGTAATCGTCCATCGCAGTCATCAGCGAATTGATGTCGATGATCCGGTTCGCGCCGTCGTCGATGTCGGCCAGGCTGCTCAGCGCGGACGTGATGGTCGAGTTCTTCAGCGTCACCATCTGCTGCCCGGTCCGCGCCGCATCGGCGGATGCCGCGACCGTGTTGCTGTCGCTAGCGGTTGCGCCCTGCAGGACGGCGAGCTGTTGCATCTCCTTGCCGGGATCGAAATCGGCGAATTGCTGGACGCCCAGCTTGACTTGGTTCGATTTGATGGAGGGGATGATTCCCATCGTGATCGCCGAGCAATGGGATTGGATGCTTTGGGTGCTGAGGAGACTTTTGGCGCTGTCGGAGAAGGAGGAGTCGACGCCGAAGCCGCCGGACTCCGTGGCGAACCAGCTCCCGACCTGAAACTGCTCCTGCAAGGAGTCGGCGATGCTCTCCATATCCTGGCTCGATTTGGTGTCGGACGTGTTGAGCACGTGAACCATGCCGACGAACGATGAGCCATAGGTGGCCCCCGACAGGAGGCTGAAGGACTTGTCCTGCGGGGTTTCGGCGGTCGCTTCGATCTTCGCGATCGAGGCGACGTCGTTGGTCTTGATCATGTTGCCCGGGAACATCCGGTTCCAGGACCGCACGGCCTTGTCGACGTCGAGCATGAAGGGCGCGAAAACCTGCGCGGTCTTGTGGGTGCAGGTGATGCAGATCACCAGCGTCCCGGCGACGCTGTGGCGGGAATGCTGGCTATTCACTTGGCTGCTGGCGGAACCGGAGGCCTGCTCGGAAAAACTGTCCCCGAATATGTCCAGAGAGTCGCTCACGAAGCCGGCAATGGTCGCGGCGTGCGACTGCGATGTCTGGGTTTCTTTATCGAACGAGAAATACTGCACGTTCATTTGCAGGGAGTCGGCGGCAAGCGGCAATTGCTTGAGCACGCTGCGATTGTAGTCGATCGGGCTTTCGACCTCGGCGTCCACGCCGAGGATCTTGGCGCGCAGCGGCGTGAGTTTCGTCTCCGCATCGATTCGCGCCGCCGCGTACGCGGTCGCGGCATCGGCCACGGCCTTGTCCTGCGCGGCCGCTTGTTTGAGCATGTCCGCGCTGGGATTGATCCCCATGTTGATCAATTCCTGAGTCGTCATATCGATGCTGCGCTTCAAAGCGATCGCCGCATTGAGGGCCGCTTGCGCGGCGTCCGCCGGGGCCTGGATCTGGGCCATCTGAAGGATGTTGTCGAGCTTGTCCTGCGGCACGACGCTGCCGAGCGTGAGCGCGGGATCGTAGGGAATTGTCGACGGCATGGGTGGAGCCTCCTGTGGTCGATGGCGATGGAAGCGGCGGAAGAGCGCCGGTCGATCGAGAGTCGTAGCGGCGACCGATACGGCCCCCCATTTCGGAAAACGGGATGCCGCAGTTGTGATGTACAATTACGTTATTAATAAAAATATTAATCTCGTTTTTAGAGATATTGCAAGAACCATTTTTTGAAAGTTATACGATTATTAGTTTTTGCGCGCGCCGAGGGGGCGACGCGCGGCGATGGCGCCGAAAGTCGTTGACGGAATCTTCGGGATTGCGAACGGCGAGCGGCGGCCGCGCCGGACTAGACGGCGGGTTGGACGAAACGGCCGCTGTTGAAATCGTCGATCGCCTGGCGGATCTCGGCTTCGCTGTTCATCACGAACGGACCGTAACCGACGATCGGCTCGCCCAGCGGCATGCCGGTCAGCACCAGCAGCATCGCATCGTCCTTGGCGCGGATCGTCGCGACGTCGCCTTCGCGGCTCAGCAGCATGCCCTTGGCTTCGCGCAATTCGTGCCCGCCCGCGACGACGACCGTGCCGCCCAGACCGATCAACATCGTCGTATGCCCGTCGGGCAAGGGCAGCGGCACTTCCGCGCCGGCGGCGATCTTGATGTCCCAGACATTGACCGGCGTGAAGGTCTTCGCGGGACCGCGCACGCCGTTCAATTCGCCCGCGATGATACGTACCGGCGCATTTCCGTCGGCGAGCGCCACGGACGGGATATCGGCGGCGGAGATGCTCTGGTAGCCGGGCCGCGCCATCTTGTCTTTTGCGGGCAGATTGACCCAAAGCTGGATCATGCGGAACGGTCCGCCTTTCCGGGCGTAAGACGGCGCGTGGTACTCCTCGTGCACGATGCCGCCCGCGGCGGTCATCCATTGCACGTCGCCGGGGCCGATAATCCCGCCATGGCCGGCCGAATCGCGATGTTCGACCTCGCCCTCGTAGACGATCGTCACCGTTTCGAAGCCGCGATGCGGGTGCTCGCCGACGCCGCGCCGTGCATTGGTCGGTTCGAAGCGATGCGGGCCCGCATAGTCGAGCAGCAGGAACGGGCTGACATGCTCGCCGAAGCGGTCGTAGGAGAAAAGCGAACGCACGGGGAATCCGTCGCCAACCCAATGGCCGCGATCGTTGCCGAAGCCGCCGAGCACTTGTTTCTGCGTCATCTTTTCCATTCCCTTGCCGACGTAGAGCAAGATTTCCCGCGACGACGATATAGCGCCGCGTAGCGTTGCGATCCAGACCTCGTGCCGTTCCCGGTCGCCGGCTGCCAAATTAGACGCCAGGTGATAGAACACCGCCATGCGTCTGCCATTGCTTTTCTTGTCGATCTTCGTCGCCGTCGGGCTCGTCGCGCGCCCGGCCTTTGCCGTCGAGCGCTGGACGCCGACGCAGGACCAACTTGCGACGATCGAGGCGAATGCCGATGCGCAATGGCGGCGAATCTTCGTCGACGGCAAGCCGCGCGCGCGGACCGATTGGGGAGCGTTTGCGTCTTTCGTTCTGAACGGTCTCGCCGCGAACTACCGGCCCGAGCGCGTCGCCGCAGCGATCGAAGCTTTGGCCGGAATGCAGGATGCGAATGCTGCCAGCCCGACATTTGGCAACGTCCACTGGTATGTCGGCGACACCAAGCTGGTCGACCGAAACGGCGTCGAGTTCACGACGCGGCATATGGCGATTGCGTGGCTCTTGTTTGCCGACCGGTTGACGCCCGAGCAGCGCGCGCCCTTGCGCCGGCTTCTCGATCTCGCGCGGATCGGCGTGTCGCGCCATCAAGTGTCGATCTCCTACACGAACATCTTCCTGATGAAGGCGTGGAACCTGATCGCGCTCGGTCAGATTTTCGATGACTCCGACGCGATCTCGCAAGGGACCGGCATGCTGCGCGATTGGCTCGCGCGCGTTCGCGCCGTCGGAATCGAGGAGTATCTCAGCACCGGTTACTACGCGGTCGACATCGAGAATCTGGGCTTGATCGAGAATCTCGCCCGCGATGCCACGGCGCGCGCTCTGGCGCGCCAGGGGCTCGACATCGTCTGGGCCGAGCTCGCGCGACATTGGTACGCGCCGGGCCAGCGCCTGGGCGGGCCGCATAGCCGTACTTACGACCGTCTCTACAGCCGCGGCGACGTTCTTGCTTTCGTCGCGCGGGCGGGATGGCTCGGCAATGACGCCCCGGCCGCGCGCGCGCCAGCCGATCCTTACCGCGTGTTGGCGTACGCGGCGCCCTCGGCGGCGGCTGCCGCGTGGCTGACGGCGCCCTTGCCGCGTTTCGCGCGCGGCATGGCGGGGGAGGAGCGGCGTCACGCGTCCTATCACGGCAAGTCGCTCTATATCGGCTCGGCCGAAGCGTCCTACGGCTACGAGGATTCGCCGCTGACCGCGATGCTCGGCGCCGGATTCGACATGCCGACGATCAGTTTCGCGATGGACGGGCGGCGCGACTTTTTCGGCCGCGATCGGATCGTCGAAGCGGGATCGGGCCATCCCAAAGCGTTGCATCTGCGCCCGGCGATCGCTTCGGCACAGCGCGGCACGGAAGTGCTGCTGCTCGGCGCCGCTCGCACTGCGCGGCCGGAAGACAACTCGATCAACTCGACGCTCGTTCTTCCGGCGGACGCCGAGCTCCATCTCGACGCGCGCAAACTCGAAGTCTTCAACGCGGCGAGCAAGTGGCGCGTCGATCCGCCCGCCGAGCGCGAACGGACCGCCGTCGATGTCGTCGCGATGGATAGCCGCGCGGAGCTGCGCATCGACGATCGCAGCGACGCGGCCGGAATCGGCGTCATGCAGATTCTTCCCGCCGAATCGGGCGATCGATTGACGCTGTCGGCCGAGCTGGCCGGCGGGCCGATCGCGCTTTATCTCAACTTTCTCGATGCGGCGGGTCGGGTGATCGGTGACGAGAACCTCAAGTCGGTGCAGCCGTCGGCTGATCGCTTCGATCGGTTCGTGTTGTCCGCGATCGCGCCCGAAGGCTCTGTCCGGGTCAAAGCATGGCTGTATTCGTCGATCGCGTCGCGCGCTTCGGTGCGCGCGCGCGATCTGCGCGTCGGGCGCGCGCGAGGCGCGGTCACAGCCGAAGAAGTCGCGGGTTTCGACTTCGTCCCGTATCGCCGCGACGAGATTGACATACCCACCGGCGCCACGCTTTTCGTGCGGCGGGGCGATGCGGCGCTGGCGATCCGCGCGCTCGGCGTTTGGGGTGCGGACGGCGCGCCGGTCGAATTCCGGCTGGTGAACGACGGGCTCGGCTACGGCGCGCTGCGGATGACCGCGACCCAGGCCGAGACTCGCGGCGAGGGGCGGGGGCTCACCGCGCTCTGGCTCCTCGGCGCCGAGAACGTCGGCGATACCGCCGCGTTTGACGCGTTTCGCGCGACGGCGTCGACGATCGCAACACGCCTTGCGCGCGACGGCGAGCGTATCGAACTCGGATCGTCGGGCGCGCAAGGCGCGCTGGGCTTCGTCTACGACCTTGCTCGAAGTCGCTACGTATCGCGCGTCGGCGTGCCCGAGCGCCTCGACGGCGCGGTCGTGATCGACGGCAAGCCGATCGCGCGGTGATCGGCTTCGGCGCTAGGCCAGCGCGGCCTTGATCGTCGCCGCGATCGGCGTCGTCGGCCGGCCGATGAGGCGCGATAGCGTGCGGCTGCCGTCGAACAACTGGCCCTTGGCCGCATGCGCGTCGGCGTCGGCGATCGCGTTGGCGAAACCTTCTGGCAAACCGAAGGATTTGAGCGCGCCCGCATAGGCCGCTTGCGGCAGATCGTTGTAGGCGATCGTCTTGCCCGCCGCGCGCGAAACTTCCGCCGCGAAATCGGCCATGGTGAACGCCGTATCGCCCGCCAGCTCGTAGACCTTGCCGGCGTGCGACGCGTCGAGCAAGGCGACGGCGAGCGCTTCGGCGTAATCCGCGCGTGCCGCCGTCGCGATTTTGCCCATTCCCGACGCACCGATGATGGCGCCGTGCTCGACCGAGGCTTTCAATGCACCGGTGTAGTTCTCCGTGTACCAGCCGTTGCGCAAGATGGTGTGCGAAACGCCCGACGCGGCCAATGCCTTTTCCGTCGCTTGGTGGTCGAGGGCCAGCCACATGCCGGAATCGAAGCCCTTCAGAATGCTGGTGTAGACGATGCGCTTCACGCCATCTTTCTTCGCGGCGTCGATGACATTGCGATGCTGCCCGGCGCGATCGTTAAAATCGTTGGACGAGATCAGCGCAAGCGTCTCCACGCCATTGAGCGCGGCGGCGAGCGTCTCTGGCTTGGTGTAGTCGGCTTCACGCGCTTCGATGCCCAGATCGGCGGCCTTGGCCGGATCGCGCACGAGGGCGACGAGCCGGGTGCCGGGCGCGCGGCGTTTGAGCGCGGCGATAGCGTGACGGCCGAGTGCGCCCGTGGCGCCGGTGATCGCGATGGTCATATTCGCTTCCTTTTTCGCGTTACGATGAGCGCAGAGTTGGGTATCGACGCGGAAATTGAAAGTAGGCACGAAAAAGTAAGCGGCATTCGCGCGGGCAACTTTTGCCGTATTGACGGAATAGGACGATTGTCCTAAAATTTCTCAATGCCCCTTCAAACCCGCGCGGAGATCGCCGCCAAGGCCGACGATTTGTTCTACCGCCAAGGCTACGAGCACACGTCCTTCGCCGATATCGCGGCGGCGGTGAAGATCTCGCGCGGCAATTTCTATTATCATTTCAAAACCAAGGACGAGATCCTCGACGCGGTGATCGAGCGGCGCGCCGAGCGCACGCGCGCGATGCTCGATTCCTGGGCCGAAGGCGCGGACACTCCGCGCGGGCGCATCGTCGCTTTCATCCGCATGCTGACCGCCAATCGCGCGAAGATCATGCTCTACGGCTGCCCGGTCGGCACGTTGTGCGGCGAATTGTCGAAACTCGACCATGCCGCGCAAAAAGGCGCCAACAAGATCATGGCGCAGTTCGCCGACTGGCTGACGGCGCGTTTCGTCGAGGCGGGTAAGCGCCGTAAGGCGCCCGAACTCGCTCGGCATTTGCTGGCGCGCGCCCAGGGCGTCTCGGCGCTTGCCAATGCGCTGCACGACGCGAAGTTCATCCGCCGCGAAGTCGCCGCCATGGAAAAATGGCTCGATGGCGAACTGAAGGTTCAGCGGAAGAAATGAGGGGACGATGTTTCTGGTGACACTGTGCTTCGGCGCGAACAAGGCGGCCGCGCCGAAATTAATGGATGCGCATAACGCCTGGTTGAAACGCGGTTTCGACGACGGCGTGTTTCTGCTCGCCGGGAGTCTCAAGCCGGCGGTCGGGGGCGGTATCGTCGCCGCCGGTATCGCGCGCGCCGATCTGGAGGCGCGCATCGCCGAAGATCCATTCGTTGCCGAGAAGATCGTCGTGCCGGATGTTGTCGAGATCGAGCCGGGTCGCGTCGATCCGCGCCTCGCCTTTTTGAAAGCGTGATGCGTAAAAATTCAGCAAAGGCGGCGGAATAGCTGCAATCGAATATTAGGTGTGCGCGCCGCCCGACACCGCCTCTATGGTCGCGGCATGTCGAACACCGATTCCGAGGCGGCGCCGGGCCTGAGCCGGACCGCCGCGTTTGCGCTCGCCGCCACCGCCGGCTTGGCGGTCGCCAATATCTACTACAATCAGCCGATGCTCGAAGTGATCGAGCGCGATTTGCCGGGGGCGGCGTCCGCCGCGATTCCGACGGCAACACAGCTTGGTTACGCCGCCGGATTGCTGTTGCTCGTGCCGCTTGGCGATATCGTCGAACGGCGCGGCTTGGTCGTGGCGCATTTCGTCGCTTTGGCCGCGGCACTCGTGTTCGCGGCGATGGCGCCGGGCGGACTCGCATTGGCGGCCGTATCGCTGGCCATCGGCGCGCTGTCGGCCGTCGCCCAGCAAGTCGTGCCATTCGCGGCGCATCTCGCGGGTCCCGCGAAGCGCGGCGCGGCGGTTGGATTCGTTTTATCGGGCTTGCTCGCCGGTATTTTGTTGAGCCGCACGCTGGCTGGGTTCGTCGCCACGCATGCCGGCTGGCGGGAGATGTTCTGGCTCGCCGTGCCGCTGGCTTTGGCGGCGGCGCTCGTTTTGCGCATTTTGTTGCCGCGCAGCGTGCCGGATGCGCCATTGCCCTATTTCGCGGCGTTGCGCTCGATGGCGACGCTGTGGATCGAGTTCGCACCCTTGCGCCGTGCGGCGTTGACCCAAGCCGCTTTGTTCGCCTGTTTCACGCTGTTCTGGACAGTGCTCCCGTTCCGGCTCGCCGCGCCGGAATTCGGTTTGGGGGCCGACATCGCCGGGCTATTCGGCTTGATCGGTTTGATCGGCGTACTGGCGGCGCCGATCGTCGGCCGCTTCGTCGACAAACGCGGCTCGGCCGCGACCGTCGTGATCGGCGCAACGATGACGCTCGCGTCATGGCTCGTCTTCGGCGGCTGGACGGCGATTCCGGGCATGGTGATCGGCGTCGTGCCGCTCGATCTGGGCCTGCAAAGCGCTTTGATCGCCAACCAGCATATCGTCTTCGCGCTGCGGCCGGCGGCGCGCTCGCGCATCAATACGGTGTTGATGAGCACGATGTTCCTGGGCGGTGCCGCCGGTTCGGCGCTGGGTGTGGCGGCATGGAACGCGGGCGGCTGGTTCCACGTCTCGGCGCTCGGTATCGGGTTCGGCATGATCGCGGTCGCGATTCAAATTCTCGCTTTCCGGCGTCGCGTGGCGTAGACCTCGCCGAAAGGGAAGGGAAACGCCGATGAACGGAACCGGGAAGCCGCGCCTGATCGCGCCCGCGAACACGATCGACAGCCATATGCATCTTTACGATGCGGCCACACCCGTGGCGAAGACGGCGGTCGTGCCGCCGCCGGTTTGGGCGAATGTCGACGCGTATCGTACTGTGCAAAAGCGGCTGGGTATTTCGCGCGCGGTCGTCGTGCAGCCTTCGGCCTACGGGCTCGACAATTCAGTCACGCTGAACGGTGTCGAAGCGCTTGGCCGCGACAAGGCGCGCGCGGTCGTGGTCGTCAACGACGCGACTCCGGACGCGGAATGGCGCCGTCTTTCGGCCGCCGGCGCTTGCGGCCTGCGCATGCATATGCTGCCCGGCGGTGCCGTGGGCTGGGAGGATATGGCCTCGCTCGCGCGCAAGGCGGCCGATCACGGCTGGCATATGCAGATTCAGATGGATGGCCGCCATCTGCACGAGCGCGTCGACTTTTTGAAGACGCTGCCCTGCACGCTGGTCGTCGATCATGTCGGCAAGTTCTTGGAGCCGGTGACGATCGATCATCCCGGCTTCAAGGCGCTGGCGTCGCTGCTCGACACCGGGCGCGTCTGGCTGAAATTATCGGCGGCATATGAAGTGTCGCGCGACGGTCCGCCGGATTTCCGCGATACCGGGGCGCTGGCGCGCGAAGCGGCGCGCATCGCGCCCGAGCGCATGGTGTGGGCCAGCAACTGGCCGCACGTCTCCAAGCTCGCCGATCCGCCCGACGACGCGGGCCAACTCGACACGCTCCTCTACTGGATCGCCGATCCGGCGTTGCGCGCGCGAATCCTGGTCGAAAATCCAGCCAAGCTCTACGGCTTCGACGGTTGAGCGCGATGCGCATTCTGCTGACCCATACGCCATCGTTTCGCGCCAACTACTACGGCGACAAAGCGCTCGCGCGCTTGCGCAAGGCGGGCGAAGTCGTGCTGCACGAAAGCGAAACGCCGCTCGATCCCGCCGCGTTGATCGCCGCCGCCAAGGATGTCGACGTCATCGTCAGCGATCGGCAGACGGCTGCGCCCGCATCGGTATTCGAAGGTTTGCCCGATCTTGCCGCCTATGTCCGTTGCGCGATGGATATCCGCAATATCGACGTGGCCGCCGCGTCGAAAGCGGGCGTGCTGGTGACGCGCGCGACCGCGGGGTTCGTCGACGCGGTCGTCGAACTCGGTATCGGCATGATGATCGATTTGGCGCGCGGCGTTAGCGTCGCGACGAACGCCTATCGCGCGGGCCAGCCGCCGGTCGTCCGCATGGGACGGCAATTGGCGGGGTCGACGCTGGGTATCGTCGGCCTTGGCGCGATCGGCCGGCGGCTGGCCGAAGCGGCCATCGCCTTGCGCATGAATGTCATCTTTAGCGATCCGGAAGCCAAATCGCCGCCGCGAGGGGCGCAACAAGTTCCGTTCGACGACGTACTGTCTAAAGCGGATTTCGTCATATGCCTCGCACCGGCGACCGAGGCGACGCGCCATCTCTTCGACGCCGCGGCCTTCGCGCGGATGGGGAAGGGCGCTTGCTTCGTCAATCTCGCGCGCGGCGAGTTGATCGACGAGGCGGCACTCGAAGCGGCCCTCGAACGCGGCCATCTCGCCGGTGCCGCGATGGACGTCGGCATGGCGCCCGATCAGATGCCGATGATGCGCTTGGCCGCGCGCGCCGATGTCGTCGCCACCCCGCATATCGGCGGCTTGACGCCGCAGGCAATCGCGCATCAAGCCTTCGATACGGTGCGCGTGGTCGAAGCGTTGGCTTCGGGCAAGATGCCAGATCTCGCGGTCAATCCCGCGCGTGCCACGCGGCTCGCGAAATTCGGCATCGCGACTTAAACGGGCTCCAGCTTGCGATGCGGCTCTGTCGGCAGATCGACGGCGATCGGATCGCCCGAGGCGATACGTCCGCCTTTGTGAACGATCGCCATCACGCCGGCCTTGCGGATCAACTCGCCATCGGCGTCGCGGTCGAGCACGGCGGCGGTCAGGCCCTTCTTGAAATTGTCGAGTTGCGCGCACGGATTGCGCAAACCGGTGATCTCGATTTCGGGTCCGCCGGGAAACCGCAAACGCGTGCCAGCGGGCAGCGCCAACAGATCGAGACCTCGGGTCGCGATGTTCTCGCCGATATCGCCGGGCCTGATGTCGAATCCATTTGCGCGAAGCTCGTCGAACAACTCAGACTGGATCAAATGCACCTGGCGCAGATTGGGCTGTGTGGGATCGCGCGCGACGCGGCTGCGATGTTTGACGGTGACGCCGGCATGGGCGTCGCCCGCCACACCTTCGCCCGCGATCAAGTCGATCTTCGTCGTCGTTGTCTTCGAGAAATTGTGGCCTGGGGCGGCGGCGACCGCGACGACGCGGCCGCGCGGGCCGTCCTTCCAGCCGCAGGCGCGCAAATTGCCCTTCATGTGATCGGGCACGGGCGCTTCCGTCTTGATCGGCTCGCGCCGGGGATAGAGCGGAATTTTGAGCGCGCGGGCGTGGAGCTGCAGCGGCATCTCGCGACTGCGCGTCGCGGCACCGCCATAGGACGGATCGCCCAAAATCGGGCAGCCGATCGCCGCCATATGCGCGCGCAATTGATGCGTGCGGCCAGTGCGCGGCTCCAGCGCGAGCCAGGTCATTCCGTCGCCTTCGCCGATCGTCCGGTACTCGGTGAGCGAAGATTGGCCTTTCGCGTCGATGCGCATCTTCCAGCCGTTCCGCTTCGTTTCCTTCAGCAGCGGCAGATCGACTTTGCCTTCCTTTTGCGGCGGCCGGCCGGCGACCACCGCCCAGTAGGTTTTGCGCACTTGGCCGTCGGCGAATAACTTGCCGAGCTTGGCGAGCGCCTTGCGATGCCGGCCAAGCGCCAGGCAGCCGCTGGTATCGCGATCGAGGCGATGCGCGAGTTCCGGATCCTGCGGCAAACCGAAACGCAGCTGCCTCAAGTATGTGCCGAGATGGTCGCCGCCCGAAGCGCCCGCATGCACGGCGATCCCGGCAGGTTTATCGATCACCAGCAGCAGCGCGTCGCGATAAAGAAGTCGAGATTCGATATCCATGGCCGCCGGGAAGCTACACCGCGCCGATGCCGTAGGGTAGGGTGGATTGACAATGGACTCCACCGCGACGAAGAACGACGCACTCGGCGCCGTTTACATCATCATCGGCGCCGTCAGCTCAGCCTTCGGGGCCTTGGCGCTGAAGCATCTGGGCAACGAGTTCGACTGGGCCCAGCTCGTCGTGCTGCGCCACGCTTTCGCACTGCCGTTTTTCCTGCCGTTGTTTTGGCGCATGGGGCCCGGCTATTTCGCCACGAAGCGGCCGTTTTCGCATCTCGCGCGCGGCGCTTGCGGCGCGTTCGGCTTCATTCTGTTCGTGGTAGCGCTGGTCAACATACCGATCGGCGATGCGGTCACGCTGTCCTACACCACACCGTTCTGGTCGCTTGGGCTTGCGGTGATCGCGTTCGGCGAGCGTTTCGGCCCGGCGCGGGTGTTGGCGACGTTGGTCGGTTTCGCGGGCGTGATGTTGATCGCGCGCCCGGGTGCAGCCGATATCGCCGATCTGGGTTTCGTCGGCATCGCACTCGCCTCGGCGTTCCTCACCAGTCTCGCGATGATGATGGTCAAGCGCCTGTCGGTCAGCGAGCCGCCGGATCGGATCGCGTTCTGGTTTCTGTGCACCGGCATCCTTTGCAGTTTGCCGTTCGCGGCGTTCGATTGGCGGACCATTACGGCCGTTCACCTGCCGTGGATCGCCGCGACCGGGATATCCGCCGCGCTATCGCAATGGTGCCTGTCGCGCGGCTACGCGATCGGCACGTTCTCGAAAATGGCGCCGCTGACCTTCGTGCAGGTCGCGATCGCGACGTCGGGCGGCGCGCTGATGTTCGGCGAAGTGCCGCCTGCGACGACGTTGGCCGGTATGATTTTGATCGGGATCGGGACCGTCTGGGTCGTGCGCGATCGATCGGATCGCGCCGGCCGTTGAAGGGTTACTTCCAGACGACCTCTTTGACGCTTTTCTTTTTCGCCGGCGGCGCGGCGCCGTCCTTCGGGCGCCCGACCGTCGGCGGCGTGATGATCTTGACGCCCGCGCCCGGCGGCAGTGCAGCGCGCGGCTTCGCATCCCCGCCCAAGCGGCCGAGAATGCCGGACATCGTCATGCTGGTTTTATGTTTGTGCGCCTGGCCTTCGGCCGTTTCGGCGACGCGCTTACGCTGATAGACGGGCAAGGAGTCGAAGGTGCGCTTGGCGCGGTCGACATTGATGCCGGTCGGCCGCTCGGCCGCCAGCTTCACGAATTGATGGATCTTGGAGTGTTCGCCGAGGATCTGCCCGACCGAGCTCGCCAAAATCTGCAAAGCCGTCTTGTCGACGGCGGAGGTTTCATCCGACTCCATCAGACGATAGTTTACCAATATAAGCGTTGGTTATTCAACGCCGTTAGGATGCGGAAGGGCTTTCGCGAATGCTCACCATCGCTTTGTTGATTTGCTCGAACATCTTCATGACCTTCGCGTGGTACGGGCATCTCAAATTTCCCAATGCGCCGCTCTGGCAGGTCGTTCTGATCAGCTGGGGGATCGCGTTTTTCGAGTATCTGCTGATGGTCCCGGCCAATCGCTGGGGCTACGGGCAATTCACCGGCGTGCAACTTAAAACCATCCAGGAAATCGTCACGCTGACGGTATTCGCGGGCTTCGCCGTGTTTTGGCTCGGCGAGACGTTGAAATGGAATCATCTCGTGGCGTTCGGTTGCCTGGTGGGCGCGGCGTTCTTCATGTTCTGGGAGTGAAAAGAAAAAGGGCGGATGCCCGGGACCAACCTGGCATCCGCCCGTGAGGCTCGGCAGTCCGGCCGAAAGGAGAAGCCGGGTCGCGAGACCAGAAGGGACTTGAGTGGGGCCTGCGGCGGCGAGGAGCCTTGTTCCACAAGATGTCCGTCAAGTTCGATGTGGATTTAGCTATAAATTTAACTAAAGGTCAACAGGTTTTTATGGGAAATCGATTAATTCAAATTCTCAAATCTTGTTACGATATATTTCAATATCTTAATAAGTCTTTATAATCTAAATACTTAGATTAAGTCGGCGTCATTGCGCTAAAATCTGCCATGGTCGCGGTTCGGCTGGCGCTTTTGATGGGATTGCTTTCGGCGTCGCCCGCCTGGTCTCAGGCGTCGCCCAAGACGATGGCCGATTGCCAGAAGCTGTACGAGACCGAACTCAAAAAGGCCGTTGCGGCCACGCAGAAGAATCTGCGCGAAAGCCAGCATCGCGCGGGCATCGCGAAGCTGCGATGCGAACGCGCGGTCGAACGCAAGATTTTTCAGGACAAGGCGAAGCAGAAGCGCTGAGCGCGGACGCCTAGTCTTCCTTATCGTCGAAGCGCAGCAGGCGCGGCGCCTTCTCGATAACGATTTCGAGTATCTGTTCGGCGGCGACCAGATCCGCGCGCGTTCGCTCGTTCAAGCGGCCGACATAACGGTCCGTCTCGATGCGATCCTTGGCGTGATAAAGGCTGCGCAGCTCCGACTTGAATACGTCGCGCGCACCCAGCGGCATCTCGGTCTTCTCCGAGAGGATGCGCAGGAAATGGAGCGACGCGCTGACGATCGACGACAGCATATAGGCCGTCAGCTCGTCGAACTTCTCCGACAGCGCTTGCGCCTTTTCGTCGCGCATGCGCTTGAGCTTGTATTCGATAACGATGGCGAGCGTGTCGAAATCGTCGACGACCTCGCGGAACGTCAAATACGCGTGGTACTTGTCCTGGCTCGCATCGGCCGAGGCCTCGCGCGCCGCCATGATGACGCGCGTGGCGCCTTGCTCGAGTGCGGACAGCATCTCGCGGATTTTGGCGATCTGGGCTTCGTTCTGCTTCGAGACGTTTTCGGGCGTGAGCAGCATCAGGCGTCCTCGGCGACGCCGAGTTGCAGCAAGCTCGGCGCGCGCTCGATGATAAGAGAGAGGATTTCCTCGGCCGTTTCGATGTCTTTTTCGGCGCGGCTCGAGATTTTGGTTTTGTAGCGGTCGAGCTCGAGCAATTGCTTGACCCGATAGATCGATCGCAACTCGCCCAGAAGGATATCCTTCGACCCGAGCGGCAAATCGTTCTTCTGCGACAATATCCGCAGAAAATGCAGGCTGGTCTGCAACGTCGCAGTCAGCATGAAAAGCTGCAATTCCTCGAACTGCCGGTCGAGCTGCGCGTCGCGTCCGCCGCGAAGATTCTTGAGGCGGTACTCGATGACGATCGCGAGCGTGTCGAAATCGTCGCAGCGGTCGCGGAACGCCGAATAGGCGTGCCATTCCTGCTCGTTGATTTTGTTGGAGACGAGCTTGGCGGCCTCGATCACGCCGTCGGCGTGACCTTCGAGCGCCGCGAGGAGGCCCTCGACTTCGGCGCGAGTATGCTGCGTCACCATTTTACCGGCCATGGCGGAAGAATGGCGGCGGACGCGGCGCCGCGCAACCGGTTTGCGACTTTCGCGAGCGTCCTGAATTCCTTCGCGAATCCGCCGGCGCCGCAAACGTCACTTGAAGCCGCGCGTTTTCGTGCCGATCTTTATGCGTGCGGCGGCGCGGCCCCGGCTCGAACCCATCCCCCGCAATTCCATCGCCGCGCGCCGATACTCGATATCCCAAACAGCATTCCGGCCGTTTCGGCCGGCCAGGAGGCCTTCCCATGCAGATGCAGCTCGACATCAATGGCCGGAAAATCGCGGTCGACGCGCCGCCCGAAATGCCCTTGCTGTGGGTGTTGCGCGACCAACTCGGCATGACCGGCACCAAGTTCGGCTGCGGCGCGGCGCAGTGCGGCGCCTGCACGATCCATCTCGACGGCCAGCCGGTGCGCGCTTGCCAGACGCCGGTCGAAGCCGCCGTCGGCACGAAGATCGACACGATCGAGGGAATCGCCGACAAATTCGCCGCCGCGATCCGTGCGTCATGGATCAAACTCGACGTGCCGCAATGCGGCTACTGCCAATCGGGCCAGATCATGTCGGCCGTGGCGCTGCTGCGCGAAAATCCGAAGCCGAGCGACGCGGACATCGACGCCGCGATGCAAGGCAATCTGTGCCGCTGCGCGACCTATCAACGCATCCGCGCGGCGATCCACGACGCCGCCAAGTCGTTGGCTTGAGGGGAGGGCGCAACATGACTTTCATCGACAAGTTCTTCGCCAAGCGCTCGGCCGCGGTCTTTCGCGCGTCGCGACGACAATTCCTCGTCGGCAGCGCCGCCGCCGGGGCGGGATTGACGATCGGCTTCCCGGTTGCGGCCCAAGCGCCCGCCGCCGCTGTCGTGCCGAACCCGTTCGCCGGCTATGTGCGTATCGGCACCGACAACGTCGTGACCGTGATGTCCGCGCATATGGACATGGGGCAGGGTGTCTATAACGGGATCGCGACGCTGGTTGCCGAGGAACTCGGCGCGGATTGGTCGACGATCCGCGTCGAAGGCGCGAGCGGCAATCTCGCCCTCTACGGCAACGCCGCTTGGGGCGGAGCCGCGCAAGGGACGGGCGGGTCCACAGCGATGTCGTCGTCGTGGGACCGCTACCGCCGCGCCGGCGCGATTGCGCGCACGATGCTCGTTTCCGCCGCTGCCAAAGCATGGTCCGTGCCCGCGACGGAAATCGTCGTGTCGAAAGGTACGCTGTTCCACGCCGCCAGTGGGCGCGGAGCGACGTTCGGCGCCTTTGCCGATGCCGCCGCGAAGGAACCAGTCCCCGGGAACGTGATGCTGAAGTCGCCGGCCGCGTGGACGCTGATCGGCAAACCCGGTCAGCGCCGCTTCGACAGCCAGTCGAAGACCAACGGCACGCACGACTTCACGATCGATCTACGATTTCCGGGCATGTTGATCGCGACGGTCGAGCATTCGCCCGTGTTCGGGGGCAAAGTCGCGTCGGTCGACGCGACGGCGGCAAAAGCGATCCCGGGTGTCGTCGACGTCGTGACGATACCGACCGGCGTGGCCGTGCTCGCACGCGATACCTGGGCCGCGATCAAGGGCCGCGAGGCATTGCAAATCGTGTGGGACGAAACTTCGGCGGAAAAGCGCGGTACCGTCGAGTTGCGCGCCGAATATCTCGCGGCGCTCGAATCGCCGGGCACCCACGTTGCCGATGCGACCGGCGACGCGCAAGCGGCGCTCGGACGCGCGGTCAGAACGATCGAAGCGACCTACGAGTTCCCGTATCTGGCGCATGCCGCACTCGAACCGCTCAACGCGGTCGTCCGCCGGACGGGCGAAACGATCGAGATCTATGGCGGCCACCAGATCCCCGATCTCTATCAGGCGCTGGCCGCGCGCGCGGCCGGGACGACGCCCGACAAGGTGTCGATGCGGATAATGAAGACCGGCGGCGGCTTCGGCCGACGGGCGGTCGGCGACGGGGACGTGGTGATCGAGGCGGTCGAGATCGCCAAGGCGATCGGCTTCCGCGCGCCCGTTAAACTGCAATGGACGCGCGAGACCGACATGGCCGGCGGCCGCTATCGCCCGATGTACATGCATAAGGTGAAAATCGGGATTGACGCGCAAGGGCGCTTGGCTGGCTGGCACCATCGTATCGTCGGCCAGTCGATCCTCGGCGGCACGCCGTTCGCCGGCATGATCCAGAACGGCGTGGACGTCACGTCGGTCGAAGGTGTCGCGCACACTGTCTATGGCATTCCCGACCGGCGCGTCGAACTCACCACCACCAAGGTCGGCGTCCCAGTCTTGTGGTGGCGCTCGGTCGGGCATACCCACACGGCCTATGCGATGGAGACGGCGATCGACGAAGTCGCGACGGCGACGGGCAAGGATCCGGTCGCGTTGCGCCGCGAGTTGCTGGCGGGCAAACCCAAGCATCTGGCCGTGCTCGAGCTCGTGGCGCGCCAGGCGAAATGGAACGAAAAACCGGCCGACGGCATCCATCGCGGCGTGGCTGTACACGAAAGCTTCGGTACGGTCGTCGGCATGGTTGCCGAGATTCGCATGACGCGCGCGGCCGAGTTCAAGGTCGAGCGCATCGTCGCGGCGGTCGATTGCGGCACGGCGATCAATCCCGATCAAGTCCGGGCGCAAATCGAAGGCGCCGTCGGTTTTGGCCTCGGGTCGATCCTGCGCGAGAAGCTGACGCTGGAGCGCGGCAAGGTCGTCGAGACGAATTTCGACCAGTACCGCCCATTGCGCATCGACGAGATGCCGAAGGTCGAGGTCCATATCGTGCCGTCGAACGCGCCACCGACCGGCATCGGCGAACCCGGTGTGCCGCTGGTGGGCCCGGCGGTCGCCAACGCCTATGCGGCGGCGACTGGCAAGCGCATCCGTGTCTTGCCGTTTGAAACGGGCGTGACTGAGGGCGTGTAGGCTACGCGGCGTAAGCGGCGACGACGTCGATCAAACGGTCGATCGAGACCGGTTTGGCGACGTAGTCGCTGCAGCCCGCCGCCAGAATGCGCTCGCGATCGCCGCGCAGCGCATAGGCGGTGATCGCGACGACGGGAATGTCGCGCAATTCGGGGTCCTGCTTCATTTCCTTGGCGACGTCCACGCCCGAGCGGCCGGGCAGATGAATATCCATAAGTACGAGCGCGGGCTGGTTGTTGCGCGCGGCATCTATCGCTGCCTCGCCGTCGCACACGCGCAACGTCGTATAGCCCTGCGCCTCGAGCACGTCGCCGAACAGCTTCATGTTCAACGGATTGTCTTCGACGATTAGAACGGTTTTTTCGGCCATCGGGTGCGTGACGCTCGGGAGACGAAGGAAATCTTCCCGTCAGCCTACACGGCACCTATGGACGATCTCTTAACGTCGCGTAACCATTTGTAAATTATAAAAAAACGGCCGGCGGATCGCTCCGCCGACCGTCACATTGGCTTACCGGCACTCCCGTTCAGACCGGGATCTTGCGCAGTTCGGCCGGCGGCAGGAACGCGTTCGTGTAGATCACCTCGTTCGCCGGAACCGGCGTCACGTTGAAAGCGTCGCACAGCGCCGCGATGTTGCGCGTGAGGCGCGCTTGATCGACATGGCCGATGCCGTGCTGGCGCGTCGTCGCCGTGGAGATCGACTGCTCGAACACCATCTGGTAGCGCGGCAGCTCGACTTCCGGGGAGTTCAGCGGCTGCCGACGGACGGCGGCGGCGACCGATGCCCTCGGATCCTTGATCATTTCCTGCATCGAACGCGCCGTGGCGCGCGCGAAGGCTGCGGCGACCTGCGGGTTGGCAGCGAGCCATTCCCTCTTCGCGAAGATCGACGAGCCGAACAGATCGATGCCGGCCGAGGCGTACTGGATCCAGCCGATTTGGTCGAGCGGCACGCCCGCACGGACCATATTGAGCGCGACCGACGAGACGAAGCCCGTGGCACCCTGCGCTTCGCCGCGCACGACCAGCGTCTCGCGCAGCGGGAAGTCGATATGGCGCAACGTGACTTTCGAGATATCGATGCCGGCGGCCTTGGCGAACCACGGGAACATCTGCCGTCCGGCGTCGGGTTCGGGAGCGGCCAGCGTCTTGCCCTCGATGTCCTTCGCATCCTTGATCGCGCCCTTCCTGAACACGATCCCGTGCTGCAGAAGATCCCACAGTACGAAGAACGACGTCACGGGCGTGGCCGGGTTGGTGGCGGTGAAGCGCGTCATCGTGCCGAAATCGCCGAAGCCGATATCGTAGGTGCCTTGCGCGACGCGCGTCACGGCCTGGCCGGAACCCGCACCGCCATCGACTTGAACGTCGAGACCTTCGGCGGCGTACAGGCCCTTTTCGACCGCGAGCAGGAAGTTCGATTGCGGGCCCCAGAAATCGACGTCGAGCGTGAAGCGCACGCGCGTGCGCGCTTGAGCAAGGGCGGGGGACGCCAGCTTGAACTGCGCCGCGGCGGTCGCACCGGCGAGGCCGAGGCCGAAGGTGCGGCGTGAAATCTTCCCGGTCATGCGTGGTATGCCTTTCGGTTCATGGGTTCGGACGGGCGCCGGCGAGAGTCCGGCGTCATTCCGTAGCCGTCGTCAAAGCAAACCCAGGGCCAGCTTGATGCGCGCCGGAATTCGTATACTTATGGCTATTTTTGACTAAAAAATGATCAATATGGCTAAATATAAGGCGACAACGCGTCAATAAAGATTGCGGGATCGACATTGCCGCCCGAAACGACCGCGACCACGATCTTGCCCTTGATGGGGAGCTTGCCGGCCAGCACAGCCGTGGCGGCGACCGCCCCGCCGGGTTCGGCAACCAGCTTGAACTCGGCGAACACCGTCGCCATCGCGCGCTTCACTTCCGCGTCGGTCACCGCAAAGCCGCCTTTCAGCAGTTTGCGGTTCAGTTCGAAGGTCAACTCGCCGGGCATCGGCGCCAACAAGGCGTCGCAGATCGAACGCGCGTCGGGATCGTTCTTGAGGCGCTTGCCCGACTCCAGGCTCCGTTTCGTGTCGTCGAAATCCGCCGGCTCGGCCGCGTAGACCGGCACCCCAGGCAGGGTGCCCGACAACGCGAGCGCCGTGCCCGAAACGAGACCGCCGCCGCCGCAACACACGACGACCGCATCGGGCGTAACTCCCAGTGCCTGGCATTGCTGCGCGATCTCCAAGCCCGTTGTGCCCTGGCCAGCGATGATGTTGGGGTCGTCATAAGGTTTCACTAGCGTCGCGCCGAACTTGGCTTGCAGTTCTTCGCCCATCTTTTCGCGATCTTGGGTGTAGCGATCGTAGGGCACGACCGTCGCGCCGTATTCCTTGGTGCGCGCGATTTTGATCGCGGGCGCGTCGGCCGGCATGATGATCCAGGCCGGCATGCCGAGCATCTGCGCGGCGGCGGCCACGCCTTGCGCGTGATTGCCCGAGGAAAACGCGACGACGCCGTTCTTGCGCCTGTCGACTGGGATCTGGCTGATCGCATTGTAAGCGCCGCGAAACTTGAACGAGCCCGTACGCTGCAAAGGCTCGGCCTTCAGCAACAGGCGGCCGCCGAGCTTGGCGTTCAGCGCCGGCGCCTCCAGCAGCGGCGTCCTGACGGCGAAGCCTTCGATACGTTTGGCGGCGGCGGTAACGTCGTCGAACACGGGCAGGGGCATCGGAAACCTCGCAAGAAACGGATATGCGAGAGTGGCGCGCGCCGGACCGGGCGATCAAGCGCGAACATGTCGCCCGACAATCACGCCGTTTTCGCCAGAAGTGCCGAGAGCGCCATGCGGCAAACGGGTTCGTCGAGCGTCGGGGCGTGGCCGGCGCCGGGGATTTCGAGCTGCATCAGATCGGGCTTCGTCGCCTTCATCTTCGCGAAGGTCGCTGCCGACAGAACGTCGGACTTGGCGCCGCGCACGGCCAAAGCGGGAAGCGGCGCGGTCGCGCGCCACAACGCCCAAAGATCGATCTCGGGATCGCCGCCGGGCGCGAGATTGGCGGCGATTTTCACGTCCCAGTCGTAATGCAGCTTGCCGTCGGCATCTTCGCGGTAAGTGTTGCGCACGAGCTTTTCCCAGCCTTTCGGGTCGTCCGCCAGCACGTCGGGCAGGAATTCGCGAAGCGCCGTCGACGCCGCGTTCCAATCGGATTGCGGGCGGTCGACGGCGATATAGTCGAGAATGCGCTTGGCGCCGTCTTGCGCGATATCGGGGCCGATATCGTTGACCACCAGTCCCGCGACCTGGCTCGGGAGCATCGTCGCCAGCGCCATCGCCAGCAAGCCGCCGAACGACGTACCGATCACGACGAAACGCGCCAGACGCGCGGCGATCGTCAGGCCGCGCAGATCGTCGAGATAGTGCTGCGGCGCGTATGTCGAAACGTCGCGCGCGTAATCCGATCGGCCGCGCCCACGCAGATCCGGCGCCACGACGCGATATCCGTTCGCGGATAGGCGCTGCGCGACCCAGTCGAAATCTGCGCTATGACGCGTGAGGCCCGGCAGGCAGAGTATTTCGGGCTTCTGGCGCGAACCGGCCGGCGCCCATTCGGCGTAATGCAGCGACAACCCGTCGGCGGACGTGAAGCGCCGTGCGGACTTCATCCGCCGCGTTCCTCTTTCTTCGCGGCGTCCCAGAGCTTGTCCATCTCGGCGAGATCGGACTCTGCCGGCGTGCGGCCGCGCTCGCGCAGCTTTTCCTCGACGCGCGCGAAGCGGCGCTCGAATTTCGCGTTGGCGCCGCGCAACGCCGTTTCGGCGTCGACGCCCGCAAGCCGCGCGACGTTTACGATCGCGAACATCAAATCGCCGACTTCCTCCTCGAGCCTTTTCTGGTCGGCGATGGCGAGTTCGACGCGCAGTTCGCCGACTTCTTCCTCGACCTTGTCGAGGGCGGCGCCCGCAGTCCCCCAATCGAAGCCCACGCGGCTTGCGCGCTTTTGCAGTTTTTGCGCCCGCATCGCGGCGGGCAGGGCGAGCGGCACGCCGTCCAACGCGCCGCCTTGCGCCTTCGCCTGGCGTTCGTGAGCTTTTGCCGCTTCCCAGGCCTCGGTCTGCTCCTCGCTGGTCTTGTCCTCGCGCTTGGCGAATACATGCGGATGCCGACGGATCATTTTGTCGGCGAGATCGCGGGCGACGTCGTCGAAAGCGAACGCCTTGTCTTCCTCGGCGATGCGCGAATGGAACACGACTTGGAAAAGCAGATCGCCCAGTTCCTCGCGCAGATGCGCCATGTCGTTCTTCTGGATCGCGTCGGCGACCTCGTAGGCTTCCTCTATCGTGTAGGGCGCGATCGTGGCGAAGCTCTGTTCGATATCCCAAGGACAGCCCGTGGCGGGGTCGCGCAGCTTGGCCATGACGGCCAGAAGGCGCGCCATTGGCGGCGCCGTATTGTCGAGCGGGTCGGTCATGATGGACGACGGTATAGTGTGGCTATTGCGGTTTCGGTAGTGCCTTGGCGGGCAGGGCTGCGTTGTCGATGACGGCGCCCCGCCAATCCACGCTATCGACCTGGGCATGGGCGAAATCCGCGCCGGATAGATCGGAATCGACGAAGGCCGCCCCGGTCAAATCCGCATGGGCGAAGCGTGCACTGGCGAGATAAGCCGCCGAAAACGACGCCTCGCGGGCCATGGCGCCGTAGAAATCCGCTTGATCCCCGACGGCGAGCTGGAAATCGGCCCGCACGAGCTTTGTTCCGGCAAAGTTTGCGGCGCAGAGATAGGCGCCCTTGAACGTGGCGCCGGTGAAATCGCCATCCGACATGTCGTAGCCGGACAGGTTCGAGCCCGCGAAAGAGAGCCGCGTGCCGGCCGGATCATTGGCGCGGACCCGGCGGCCGAGCACGCCGATCGCGGCCTGCACATCGGTTTGGATCGGCAGATAGACCGTCTCGGCGGTCGCGGGTTGGGCTGGGGGCGGGCAACGGTCACGGACGAAGGCGGCGAGCGTCTGGACGATCGGGCCTTGGTCCTTTGGGCGGGCGCGGGCTTGGCGTTCCAGCGAGTAGACGGCGCCGATCCGGACCTGGACCTTGTCGTCGCCAAGCCCAGCGAAGGCCTGGGCCATGATTTCAGCCGACTTGCCGATCTCGGTCGCTTCGGCTGTCCGCTGTTGGGCCTCAACCAGTTTGCGCGCGGTCCAAGCACGCCAGGCCAGGAACGGCACCACCGCGAATGCCGCAGCGGCGACGGTTACGTCGCGCAGATCTGTGGCGTTGGCCAGCAGCCAGAACCAAAAGAATTCGAGTTCTCCGGACATCGGGCAGAAGCGTAAGGAGTCGTTGGAGCGGCGTCCAACGGCCCGTCCGCAGTCAATTGATAGATCGCATAATGTATATTATCAAAAATAAATAATATGAAACCCATTCAAAAGCTTATCAGCATTCTATTCACGTATTTGTTTCGATCGTTCGCGGCCAATCGAACGGCCAAACGTTCCGCCGGCAAAGGTCCGGACACGAGATCCGTGTCGCTCGAATTCGTATTCGGCGCCAATCCGAACCGCGCCCAGAAGATCAGCCGCGGCCGCGCCTTGGGCATGTGACCGCGATGGAGCGTGCGCGTATCCGCCAGGAAGCATGTTCCCGCCGGTCCCAGTGTCGAGACGATCGCTGGCCCGAAATTGCGCGGGACCCGGTCCGGCGGCTGCGGCCATTGGATGCCGAATGCCCCCATCGGATCGGCGGCGGCCTGCGGGTCGAGGCGCCCTTCCCTTTGTGCCGCCTCCAACAGCCCGGCCATACCCGCGCGGGTATGGCTGCCGGGCAAGATTTGGTTAGGCCCGTCCTCCAGACCGGCGACGTCGGTCAGGTAGGCGAAAAGCGTGAAGAAACGGAAATCGTCGTCGTCGCGATGGAAGTGCTGCGAATTCGGCGGCCATGGCTCGCCGTCGATCGGGAACGACCACCAGGCATTGACCGAATAGAGTGTCGGCACGCAGCCCAGCGCGGCCTCGACGAAATCGAGGATCGCCGGCCGGTTCGCCAACGCCAAAAGATGCGGGGCCGCGAGCACCGTCTCGGGCGCATAGGCGCAGTAGCGATGCGTGGCGGCGATTTCGGCGAACGGCCGCAATACGCCGTCGGACGAGACTTTGTGATGGCCGGCATACCCCGGCTGGTCGCGCAGATAGGCGACGATCTCGGCGACCGCTGCCGGCGCCAGCAACGGCCCGAACGTGGCGACGCCGTCGCGCGCGAACGGCGCAAGAAGTCCGTCGAAGCTCGTGTCGCGGGGGCTGGCGCGCAGATGCGTCTGCCCGGCGGCGATGCGCTGGGCCAGCGCGTCGGCCGCCTTGTCCCATTCGAAGAACGGCACCATCGTCTTGCGCAGGTAATGCAGCAAGTCGCGCGAGCCGCCTTGTTCGGCACCTTCGCCGTAGCCGTTCACGTATCAGCCGTCCCGGGCAAATCGATCACGAGACCATCATAGCCCGGTTCGACGCCTTGCGGCAGCTTCGCCGCGAGCGACGCGTAGTCCAGCCGATGATTCATATGCGTCAGGACGGCGCGACGCGGCGCCACGCGGCCGATCCATTCCAGGGTCTGCTCGAGATGGCTATGGGCGAAGTTCGGCGGTTCCTGCAGGCAGTCGACGATCCAAGTGTCGATGCCCGCGAGGGCCGCGAACGCGGCTTCGGGCATTTCCTTGACGTCGGTCGAATAGGCGAAATCGCCGAAACGCAAGCCCAGCGTCGGGTCGCGATCGCCGCCATGGATCTGCTTGAAGGCCGTGACGTCGATGTCCCCGATCCTGACCGTCTGGCCCGGTTCGAGAACCTTGGGCACCAGTACGGGAACGATCCACGCGCCTTTGAGCGCCATTTCGTTCGGCGGTTCGAACGCGTACCCGAACCGGCGCTTGGCCTCGTGCAGCGTCCTGGCGTCGCCGTAGCAATCCAAAGGACCGTTCTTGAGCCAGTTCAGCGTGCGCAGGTCGTCGATGCCGTGCATGTGATCGGCATGTTCGTGGGTGAATATGACCGCGTCGAACGTGGTCAGGCCCGACGCCAAAAGCTGCTGGCGCAGGTCCGGGCTGGCATCGACCAGAATGCGCGTTGCGGCGCTTTCGACGACGATCGAAACGCGCGTGCGCTTGTTCTTGGGATCGGCGCTGGAACACACGGCGCACGCGCAGCCGACGAGCGGAACGCCGGCCGAGGCGCCGCTGCCCAGCATCGTGACTTTCAGGTTTTGGTTCACGCCGCCGCTGCCGCGGGCCGTTTGGCGCGCGCGAACAATCTGTAGAAATTCTCCGTCGTCGCGCGGCCCAATTCCTCGACCGTGACGTTCTTCAAGCCCGCCAGGCAGCGCGCGGTGTGAAGCACGTAGCTGGGCTCGCACGGCTTGCCGCGCATCGGGATCGGGGCGAGATACGGGGAGTCCGTCTCGACCAGCAGCTTGTCGAGCGGGATTTCCTGCACCGTACGGCGGAGATCCTCGGCGTTCTTGAACGTGACGATGCCCGAGATCGAGATAAGATAGCCGAGCTTCATCGCGTGCTGCGCCAGTTCCAGGCTCGACGTGAAGCAATGCAGCACGCCGGTGACGCCCGGCAATTCCTTCGCCGCCCAATCGAGAAGTTCGATCGTATCCGCGTCGGCGTCGCGCGTATGGATCACGACGGGCAAACCGGTCGCATGCGCGGCGCGCAGATGGGCGCGGAAATTCTCGCGCTGCGGCTCGCGCGGGCTTTTTTCGTAATAGTAATCGAGGCCGGTTTCGCCGATCCCGACGACCTTCGGGTGCGCGGCCTCGGCCACCAGCGCTTCGGTCGCCGCTTGTTCGTGCTGCGCTTCGTGCGGATGGACGCCGACCGTGCAGAACACGTTCGGCGCGTTTTCCGCGATTCGGCGCACGCCCTCGAACGCCGAAAGCTTCGTGCCGATGGCGAGCATGGTCTCGACGCCCGCCGCGCGCGCGCGCGCCAGCACGCCCGGAAAATCCTTCTGCAGTTCCGGGTAGTCGAGATGGCAATGGGAGTCGACCAAGATCATTTCTTGGTCCCTGCCCCGGGCTTGGTTTCGGCCGCCGGATCGATGTAGCGCGGGAATAGGCCTTGCGGCGCGGGCAATGCCGTGCCCGCGACCAGCGCCTTGTCCCATGCGGCGGCATCGCGCGCGTCGGCCGGAACGGCGAGCTGATCGAGCAGTTTGGCCATCGTGCCCGGCATATAGGCCTGGAGCAGCAGTGCCACGCGGCGGAGTATTTCCATCAGCACGTAAAGTACCGTCGCCATGCGCGCGGGATCGGTCTTGCGCAAGCTCCAAGGCGCTTGCGTATCGACATAGCGATTGGCGTCGGCGACGACCGCAAATACGGCGTCGAGCGCTTTGTGAAAACCCTGCTGCGCCATTTCCGCACGCACGATCGGCAGCAAAGCGACGGCCTTATCGAGCATCGCGCGGTCGGCCTGGGTGAAATCGCCGGGCGTAGGCACGCAAGCGCCCGCGTTCTTGGCCACGAACGACAGCACGCGCTGGCCGAGATTGCCGAGATCGTTGGCGAGATCGGTATTCGAGCGGCGGATCATCGCCGCGTGAGAAAAATCGCCGTCCTGACCGAACGGCACTTCGCGCATCAAGAAGTAGCGCACCTGATCGAGGCCGTAGGTCTCGATCAGTTTCAAAGGGTCGATGACGTTGCCCAGCGACTTCGAAATTTTCTGGCCTTCATTGGTCCACCAGCCATGGGCGTAGACGCGCTTGGCGACCGGAAGACCGGCGGCGGCCAGAAATGCCGGCCAATAGACCGCGTGGAAGCGCACGATGTCCTTACCGACCATATGGACCGAGGCGGGCCAGAAGGTCTTGAACTTCTCGTCCTCGACGCTGGGGTAGCCGACCGCGGTGATGTAGTTGGTCAGCGCGTCGAGCCAGACATACATCACGTGTTTCTCGTCGCCGGGGACTTTGATGCCCCAGTCGAACGTCGTGCGCGAGATCGACAGATCGTGCAGTCCCTGCTTCACGAAGCTCATCACTTCGTTGCGACGCGTGGCCGGGCCGACCGCGTCGGGATTCTTCTCGTACCATTCGAGCAGCCAATCGCCCCAATCGGACAGGCGGAAGAAATAGGACGGCTCCTCGACCCATTCGACCTCGGCGCCGGAAGGTGCGCGCTTCTTGCCGTCGGGCCCGGTCGCGAGTTCGGACTCGTCGTAATAGGCCTCGTCGCGCACGGCGTACCAGCCGTCGTATTTGCCGAGATAGATGTTGTCGTTGCCCTTGGGCGTCTTGCGCGCGGCCATCGCGCGCCAGATCGCCTGGACGGAATCCTTATGGCGTTGCTCGGTCGTGCGGATGAAATCGTCGTTGGAGCAGCCCAAGGCCGGCAGCAGCGCGCGGAAGTTCTGCGACACTTTGTCCGTGAAACTCTGCGGGTCGACGCCCGCGAGCGAAGCCGCCTTGGCGACTTTCTGCCCGTGCTCGTCGGTACCCGACAGGAAATGCACGCGGTACCCGTCGAACCGCATGAAGCGCGCTTGCACGTCGCAAGCAAGCGAGGTGTAGGCGTGCCCGATATGGGGAACGTCGTTGACGTAATAGATCGGCGACGTGACGTAGAAGCTTTTCATGCCTGGATATATGGCTCTTCGGCCAATTCCGCGCAAGCACACGCGAAATTGGCCGATTTCTTGCTTCCTTCGGCGGCACCATGGACGACATCGACGCCTATCTCGACCAAGCCGCCGCGATTCTCGGCCTCAAGATCGATCCCGCCTATCGGCCGGGCGTTCGCGGCAACCTGGAACGCACTTTCGCCATCGCCAAGGCAGTCGCCGAGTTCGATTTGCCCGACGAACTGGAGTCCGCGCCCGTGTGGCGGCCGGAGGGGCTGAAATGACGCCGGTCGAGCTTTCGGCGCACGAGATCGCGCGCCGCGTCGCTTCGGGCGGGATCTCGGCGCGCGCGATCGTCGAGACGATGCTGGTCCGCATCGCGAGCCAGAATCCCGAGATCAACGCCTTCACCGACGTGATTGCCGGGCGCGCACTGGCCCAAGCCGACGCGATCGACGCCAAACGCGCGAAGGGGGAAAAGCTCGGCCCCCTCGCCGGCGTTCCTTACGCGGTCAAAAATCTCTTCGACATCGAAGGCCTGCCGACGCGCGCGGGCTCGAAGATCAATCGCGACTTGGCGCCCGCCAAACGCGATTCCTTCCTCGGCCGGCAAATGAACGCCGCGGACGCGATATGTCTCGGCGGGCTCAACATGGGCGAATTCGCCTACGACTTCACCGGCGAGAACGAGCATGACGGGCCGTCGCGCAACCCGCACGACCTGACTCGTATGACCGGCGGCTCGTCGGGCGGCTCGGGGGCCGCCGTTGCGTCGGGCATGGTGCCGGTGGCGCTCGGCTCCGATACCAACGGCTCGATCCGCGTGCCGGGCGCGCTTTGCGGCGTCTTCGGTTTGAAGCCGACTTATGGCCGTTTGGGCCGCGGCGAGACCTTCCCCTTCGTCGGCTCTCTTGATCATCTCGGGCCCTTCGCGCGCACGGCGAAGGATCTCGCCCTCGTCTACGACGCGCTTCAAGGGGGCGACGAGGGCGATGCGGCGCAGACGCCGCGCGCCCTGGAGCCTTGCTTCGCCAGTGTCGGACTCGGCGCGGAGGGTTTACGGGTCGCGGTCGGCGGCGGCTACTTCGCCCAAGGCGGAGAAACGGCCGCCTTCGAAGCCGTCGCTCGGGCGGCGGCGGCGCTGAATGCGACGCGCCAAGTCGTATTGCCGGAATCGCATCGCGCGCGCGCGGCCGCCTATACGATCACGACGATCGAAGGCGCGCAGCTGCACGAGAGGCGCTTGCGCACCCGTGCCGCCGATTTCGATCCCGCGACGCGCGATCGTTTGCTTGCGGGGTTGATGGTGCCCGCCGCCTGGTACGTGAAGGCGCAGCGCTTCCGCCGCTGGTATGCCGAACAAGTCCTGAAGCTGTTCGCCGAGGTCGACGCGATCCTGTTGCCCGCGACGCCTTGCGCGGCGCCGAAGCTCGGCCAAACGACCATGACCATCGGCGGCCAGGAGATGCTGGTGCGCCCGAATCTCGGCATCTACACGCAGCCCATTTCGTTCATCGGCTTGCCCGTAGCGCTGGCGCCGGTCCATACCAAAGGGGCCCTCCCGCTGGGCGTTCAGATCGTCGCCGCACCATGGCGCGAGGATGTCGCGCTGCGCGTCGCGTATGAACTCGAACGCCAAGGCATTGCGACCGCGCCGGTCGCCGGAATTTAAGAAAGAGTACGAAGATGGATGTCGATATTCCCGAAGTGAAGGCCGAGCTGACCGCGATGTTCGAGCGCTACGAAAAGGCGCTGACGACCAACGACGTCGAAACGCTCGACGAGTTGTTCAAGAACGCGCCCTTCACGATCCGCTACGGCGCGGCCGAAAATCTCTACGGCTATCTCGAAATTGCGGCGTTCCGCGCGGCGCGGCCCAGCGCAGGGCTTCAGCGGATGCTGGAAAAGACGGTTATCACCACTTTCGGGCGCGACTTCGGTACGGCCTCGACCATGTTCCGCCGCGGCCCCGGCCGCGTGGGGCGCCAGATGCAGACTTGGGCGCGCTTCCCGGAAGGCTGGCGCGTCGTCGCCGCCCACGTGTCGATCATCGACGAACCGAAGGCGTAACTACGCCGCCGCTTGTTGGATCGCGCCGAAGGCTGCAAGGATCGTCTGCTTGCGGTCGAGATTGAGACCTTCGGCCGCCGAGCCGAGGCGCCCGATGCGCTCCCATGCCTGGACCCAGGCTTGGGCGCCGCGTGCGGCAGCGCGCGCGGCCAGTGCATGTTCCTCGGGCAAGGCGGCCGGCTGGCCCGCCGCCGATTTGGCGAGGCGATGGACGAGACCGCCCATCAGATCGAGGGCCGTGCGCAGCGCGGCGGCCGCATCCTCCCCGCCCCGCGACAATTGGTCGGCGAAGCGTTGCACGGCCAGCGCATCGAGTTTGGGCAGATCTGCGACCAGCGCCAGAACCTCGCGATAAAGCGCCGCCCCGCCGCGATCGGCCAAATCCATCGCGCGGCCGATCGAGCCGTCGGACAGCGAGGCGAGCACGGCACGCTCGTTGGCCGGGATTTCCGGCCGGTAGCGCGACAGCAATGTCACGACCTTCGCATCGGACAGCGGTTGCAGGAACAGCATCCGGCAGCGCGACCGGATCGTCGGCAGCAAGCGCCCGGCGGCGTGCGTGACCAGCAGCAGCAGCGCTTGCGGCGGCGGTTCCTCCAGCGCTTTGAGCAGCGCATTGGCGCCCTCGGTATTCATCTCGTCCGCCGCATCGACCACGACGACGCGCCATGCGCCTTCGGCCGGGGTCATGCGCAGGAACTGGACGACGCCGCGCACGTCGTCGACGGGAATCTCCGTCCGCATCCTGCCGGTCTTCGGATGCACGGTGCATTCGGCGACGTTCATATCCGAATGCCCGCCCGACGCGACACGGCGATAGACCGGATCGGCGGGCGACAGCGCGATCGAAGCGGGCTGGACTGGCGCGCCGAAAAGGGACTCGCCTTGGGGCTTGGCGCCCTCCGCCAGCACGAAACGCGCGAAGCGATAGGCGAGTGTCGCCTTGCCGATGCCGCGCGGGCCCGCGATCAGCCAGGCATGCGGCAACTTTCCCGAGTTCCACGCCGAGAGCAGCGCCGCCTCGGCCGCTTCGTGGCCCAAAAGATCGGGATTGGCGCGGGGCGCGCGCTGGAATTCGCCGGGATCTGACATCGCGCGCCGACCTTAGCGCGCGGCGGCAAGCGTGGGAAAGCGTTTGACGAGGGCTCGCCAGATCCGCGCTTCGACTTGTTCCACGGATCCGCGCGCGTCGATCACGGCGCAGCGTTTGGGTTCGGCCTTCGCGATTGTCCGAAAGCCTTTGCGCACGCGCGCGTGGAAATCGCGCCCGAAGCGCTCGAAACGGGTTTCAATCCCCGCGCGCCGGCCCGCGCGCGCCAAACCGTCGGCGACGGGGATATCGAGAATCAGCGTGAAATCCGGCTTGAAAGCGCCGAGTGCCGCACGATGCAGCGACTTGACGAAGCCCGGCCCCAGCCCGTGCGCGTAGCCTTGATAGGCCATCGTCGAATCAGCAAAGCGGTCGCACAGAACCCAAGCACCCGCGTCGAGCGCGGGTTTGACGAAGCGGTTCACGTGTTCGACGCGCTGGGCGTAGTTGAGCAGCGCTTCCGACTGCGGCGCCCAGCGGCCGGGATCGCCTTCGACCAGCAGCTTGCGCAGTGTCGAGGCTTGCTCGATCGATCCGTCGCTGGGACCGCCGGGCTCGCGCGTGCGTCGCACGTTCAGCCCCATGCCGATCAGGCGATTTTCCAGGCACGCGATCTGCGTGGATTTGCCGGCCCCCTCGCCGCCTTCGAACGTGACGAAGCGGCCGCGCGCGGTCATTTCCGGGCGCCGAAGACCAGATAGTTGACGGCAGCGCCCATCCGCCCGCCGAAGCCGAGCCTGTCGACGCCTTCCGCGGCGACCAGCGGTACCTCGACCGGTGTGACGCCCGGGGCGGACATCGTGACCTTGCCGAGCACTTGGCCCGCTTGGATCGGCGCCGCGACCGGGCTGTCATAGATGATCTTCGCCTGCAGCTGCGGACGCAGACGGCGCGGCATGGTGATCGCGACGTCCTGCGCCGCGAGCAACGGCATGCCCGGCTTCTGACCGAGCCAGACATCCGCGCGGTCGACTTCCTGACCGGCCGTAAACAATCGATAGGTCTGAAACTCGCGGAAGGCCCAATCGATCATCCGCTCGGATTCCTCGGCGCGTGCGCGCATCGACGGCCAGCCGTTGAACACCGCGATCACGCGCCGCCCGTCGCGCCGCGCCGTGGCTGTGAGGCCGTATCCGGCCGCATCGGTGTGGCCGGTCTTCATGCCGTCCGCGCCGGTGTTGCGATAGAGCAGCGGATTGCGGTTGCCCTGCCTGATATCCCTGCCCGTGCGCTCGTCGCGCCCGAAGGTGAAATCGAGCTCGCTGTAGTAATGGAAGTATTCCGGGAAGTCGTCGATCATCCGCTTGGCGAGAATGGCGAGGTCGCGCGCCGTCATGTAGTGATCGGGATCGGGCCAGCCCGTCGAATTGCGGAAATTGGAATCGCGCAGGCCGATACGCTTGGCCTCAGCCGTCGCTTGCTCGGCGAAAGCTTCCTCGCTGCCTGCCAGCGCTTCGGCAAGCACGATGCACGCATCGTTGCCGGATTGGATGATCATGCCGCGGATCAGGTCTTCGACCTTCACGCGCCCGCCGAGCGGCACGAACATCTTCGAGCCCTGCATGCGCCAGGCGCGCTCGGAAACCGGCAGCGCGTCGTCGAGCGCCAGCCGCTTCTCGCGCAACGCCTTGAACACCATGTAGGCGGTCATGATTTTGCTCATCGACGACGGCGGCATGCGATCGTCCGCGTTGCGGTCGAGCATCACGAAGCCGGTTTGGTAGTCCATCACGATGATCTGACGCGCCGTCGTTTCCGGAACGCCATCGGCATTGACCGCGGGCTGGCGGTTCGCGGCCCGCTGGGCGGGGGCGGACGACGGCGGCTGGGCTTGGCGTTGCTGCTGTTGCTGTTGGGCTTGCGCCGGTCCCGGCGCCAGTACCGGTGCTGCCGCCAGCGCGGCGGCCAGGGCAAGGGTCAATACGGGCAACATAGGCTTGCCTTTCAATCGACGACGATACGCGCTTCGGGAATTTCGCTTCCCAATGTGGCCAAAACGCGGTCGGCCTCCGCCACGTCGCCGATGGGCCCCAGACGTACCCTGAAGACCTGCGCCCCGTTGATGGTGGCCGGGATCACTTTGGTCGAACCGTAGCGCGACAGACGGACCGACAAACGGTAGGCGTTCTCGTAATTGCCGAAGGCGCCCGCCTGGATCCATAGCGTCGACGCGCGCGGGGCGGTCTGCGTCAGCGTCGGACGTGCCAATGCTTGCTGTTCGACCGGCAATGCGGCGACTTCGCGCGAAACCGGGGGCGCCGCTTGCGCGACCTGTGTTGCCGGGGCGCGGTTGTTGACGACCGGCGTGCCGCGCGACGACGCGGTCGGCGCAGGCGTCTGGGCCGCTGGGACGGGATCGTTCGCCGCCTGCGTGGGGATCGGCGCCGCGCGCTGGGCGAGCGGTGTCTGGCGCGCATTGTTGTTGGCGGCATTGCGCGAATTTCCGCTCGAGCCGCCCGTCTGGCCCGACAGGATTTGCGAGGGCGGCGGCAATGCCGAGGACTGCACCGGACCGGACGAGACGCGCGCGCCGGGCGGCGGCGGTAGCGCATCAGAGGCGACCTCCGTGCGCGGGACGGCCGCAAAAGTCCGGTTTTCGTCCCGGCCGGTCAACGCGAGCTTCAGTTGGCGGCTTTCTTCCGCCATCAAATCGACCTTCACGCGTGCGGTGCCCTGCCCCTCGAAACCGAGCAACTGGGCCGCGCGACGAGAAACATCGATGATTCGGCCGCGCACAAACGGTCCGCGATCGTTGACGCGCAGCACGATCGAGCGGCCGTTCTCGATATTGGTGACGCGCACGAGGCTGGGCATTGGCAGCGTGGTGTGCGCGGCCGTCAGCGCGTTCATGTCGTAAAGCTCGCCGTTCGCGGTGAGCCTGCCGTGGAAATCCGTGCCGGTGCGCTCGCCGCCGTAGAACGAGGCGATACCTGTCTCGCTATAGCTCCAATCCTCGGCCGGGTAGTACCAGACGCCCTGGATTTGGTAGGGATCGCCGACCTTGTAGACCCCTTGCGCGCGCGCGGGCCGATCCTGCGCGGGCTCGGTCCCTTGCACGGATTTGACCGCCGTCGCTCCCAGTTTCAACTGCGAGCAAGCGCCGAGAGCGAGCATCAGCACCAGCAGCACGCCGGCGCGAGGGATGGATGAGAACCGCATGAAGCCGGCCCGGACCGGTCCTAATGATCACGCGGCGAATCGCGTCGATTCGCCGAACCCTTAAAAATTAAACCTCGCCGATCCGGTCGGCAAGGTGGCCGACGGACAACGCGAAATTCACCGAACGGTTCCAGCGCATGATGCTGCGAAAATTGTTGTAGACGACGAAGGCGCGCCCGCCTTCGCCCATCGGCTGGACGATCGATGCGGGCAAATCGGGGCCGGTCGGCAGATCGCCGCCAGTGGGCATCCGGACACCCAATGCCTGCCACTCGGAGAGCGGCTTGGTCACCTTGTTGTGGTCAACCAGCTCGCGCGCGAAACCCGCAGGCAGCGACACTTGGCGTCCCCAATTCTCCGTTCCGCGCCAATTGGCTTTGACCAGATAATTGGCGATCGAGGCGAATACGTCCGGCCGGCTTTGCCAGATATCCGGATGGCCGTTGCCGTCGAAATCGACCGCGTAGGCAAGATACGACGACGGCATGAACTGGCACTGGCCCATCGCCCCGGCCCAGGAACCGCGCATATCGGATGCCTTGGCGTGGCCGCGATCGACGATACGCAGCGCGTTGAACAGCTCCTCGCGGAAAAACGCCGCCCGGCGGCCGTCATAGGCGAGGGTCGCCAGCGCGGCAAACACGTTGAAGCCGCCCGTATTTGCTCCGAAATTCGTTTCGATCGCCCACAACGCGACGATGAAACGGGGCTGCACGGGAAAGCGCTGCGTGACGCGGTCGAGGAGTTCGGCGTTCTCCTTCACCCGTTCGCGGGCGTTGCGCACACGCTGGTCGTTGACCACGCGGGCGAGATACTCGTCGAATGTCAGACGGATTTCGGGCTGGGCGCGATCGAGTTCCAACACGCGCGCGATCGGCGCCACGCCGCGCAATGCTTCGTCCAGCGTGGAATCCCTCAAGCCTTTCTGGCGGCCTTCGGCGCGCAGATCGCGCAGCCAGGCGTCGAAAGGCTGGTCGTTCGCCAGGACGGCGCTCGGAAGCGAGGAAGCGGCAGCAAGACCGGCCAGAACGGTGCGGCGATTCGGAAAATTCGACATAAGGATTTTCATGCCATGCTCCCACGAGTGTTGGCAATGCGTAGTGCTTCGTTGGGTTGCTATGTTGCCAATACGGCAAAAAAGGGGCAGTTTCCCCGCACTTTGCGGAACCCGACGATAGACCTTCCCGATTCGACACGCGCGCAAGCGCTGCTCGCCCGCGCCTTCGGCGCGCGCGCCGAAGGCGCCCGAGTCGAAGCGCCGATCGACGGTGCGATCAATCGGACCTTCCCCGTGCTTCTCGACGATACGCGCTATGCGTTACGTCTGCGCGTCAACGAATCCGGGTTCCGCTACGAAAAAGGAATCGCCAAGAGCGCTCTCGTCGGCGCGATCCACGCCGCCAAACGCGGCGGTGCGACCGATCGCGAGGCCGCGGCCGCCAAGGCTGGCGGCGAAGCCCCGCCCCACGCGCCGACGCTTCATTATTGGAGCGACGGCGACGCGACGTGGCCCTTGCCCTGGGAAATTGCGAGCTGGTGCCCGGGCGAGGCGGTCGGCGCCGCAGACGCAAAGCCGTCCGCGGACGCGATGGCCCGTGCCGCTAACGCCATCGCCGATATCCACGACGTCGCTTTCGATGGCGGCAAGGCCGACCTCCTGAACCTGACCGGGTCGGAGCCCGATTTTGCCGCTTGGGTCGGCGGCGCCATCGAGCGCGAACTCGCGCGTGGCCCCGTTCCCGGCGCCATCGACGGCTACGCGCGCGCCATCGCCCGCAAGGCGAGAGCCGTGGCGCGTTGGACGATGGTGCACAACGACCTGCACGGTTTGCATCTGATCGACGATCCGGCTGCCGAGCGTCTTTGGATCATCGATTGGGACAACGCGCTGGTCGCGCCGCCGGAACTCGACTTCGTCAAGCTCAAACATTGGACGCGGATCGACGCCGGGACCGGCCATTTGTCGGCCGATCCGGCGATGTACGGCGCAATCCTCGCCGCCTACGAGGCCAAAACCGGCCGCGGTCTTGATCGCGACGTGTTCGCCGCTTGCGAGGCGTTGTGGCTCCTGCGCGTCTGGCGCTTCGAAAGCGAACGGCGCGCGCAAGGGCGTCCGACACCTGTCCTTTTCGCCGGCCCCGAGATCTATCGCGCTGCCCTCGATCGCCTGGCGGAGGCGGCATGAAGGGCGCTATTGCCATCATCCCGGCGCGCTACGGCTCGTCGCGCTTCATCGGCAAGCCCTTGGCCAAGGTCGCGGGCGTGGAAATGATCCGCCGCGTTTGGTCGATCGCGATGGCGGCCGAAGGTGTCGGCCGCGCCGTGGTCGCGACGGACGATGCGCGGATTTTCGACGCGGTGTGCGGCTTCGGCGGCGAAGCGGTGATGACGCCCGAAAGCTGCCGCAACGGCACCGAGCGCACGCATGCGGCCGCCGTTGCGCTGGGCTTGGGCGACGCCGACGTGATCAATCTGCAGGGCGATGCGGTATTGACGCCGCCCTGGGTGATCGGCGCGCTGGCGGCGGAACTCGCGCGCGACAAAACCGTGCGCACGGCCACGCTTGCCACGCGCATGGCGCCCGAAGCGATCGACGCCTTGCGCAAACAGAAGTCGGCCGGCCAAGCCGGCGGCACGACCGTGACCTTCGATAAGTCGGGCGACGCGCTCTACTTTTCGAAGGCGATCATTCCTTTCGTGAAGAAGCCTGACGGAGCCCCGCCGATCTGGCGCCATATCGGCATCTACGCTTTCCGGGCGGAGACGCTGGCCGAATACGTGACTTTTCCGATGGGGCCGTTCGAGAAGGCCGAGGAGTTGGAACAGCTCCGCGCGCTGGAGAACGGGGTCAAGATGCGTGTCGTACCGTGCGACTATCGCGGCCGCACGCATTGGTCGATCGACAGCCCCGACGATTTGACACAAGCCGAAGCGATCATCGCGCGCGAAGGCGAATTGCTGCCCGTCTATGACGGCACCGCCAAGGTCGCGTGATGCGGAAGGTTTTGTTCACCCGCCACGGCAACACGTTCGCGCCCGGCGAGAAAGCCATCTGGGTCGGCATGCGCAGCGACCTGCCGTTGGTCGCGAAAGGTCTCGACCAGGCGCGGATGTTCGGCGAAGCGGTGCGCGCCGCGGGCGTAGCGGTCGGGCCGTTGCGTTCGGGACCGCTGAAGCGCACGCGCGATTATCTGCGCGAGGCCTTCGGCGCCGTGCCGGAAATCGACGACCGGCTGGCCGAAATCGACTACGGCAAATGGGAAGGCCGCACGACCGACGATGTCGCGTCCGAAATCGGCGTCGAAATGGTCGAGGCATGGAACAAGCGCGGCGTATGGCCGCGCCTGCAAGGCTGGAAACCCGATCTCGACCGGCTCGAATCCAATGTCGGCGAGGTGATTGCCGATCTCGCGGCGATGACCGAGACGACTATTCCGGTCGTCTGCACCTCCCAAGGTATTTTGAAATTCGTCGCCAAACGCGACCCTGAATTCCACGCGCGCGGTCTGTCGCAGGCCGATGGTAAAGGCCTTTCGGTTGCGACGGGATCGTGCTGCGGCGTTTCGATCGATGGCGGGCGTCTGCGCGTCGATTTCTGGAACGAAGCGCCTGCCCCGGCGCGCCTCAAGGCGTGGGCGGAGACCTGACCTATTCGGAAGCCGGCGGCGTTTCGGCCGGCGCCGTTTCCTCGCCCGCGGGGCCTGCCGGTTGCGCGGCCGGCGTCGCGGTACCGGGCGTTTCGCCTTCGGTCTTCGGCGCTTCCGGGCCGGGGAACAAGGTGTCCGTGCGCTTCAAATACCAGTAATAGCCAAGGCCCATGTATTCGCGGATCGCCTCCGACAAGTAATTGAGATTGTGGCCGAGGCGAAATTGACTGTCGAAGGGTCGTTCGGGATCGGTCGCGAAATCGATCGGATAGGCGATCAAATTCGGCCAGCCTGCCTTGCGGAACGTGCCGATCGCGCGCGGCATATGGCGTGCCGACGTGATCAGAAGCCACGTCTCCTCCGGCTCTGGATTGATCATTTCGAGGCTCAAACGCGCGTTTTCGAAGGTGTTACGAGACTTGTCCTCGAAGATGATTCGCGTGGTGTCGAGGCCGATGCGCGCGAAGATGCGCCGCACCACGTCCGCCTCGGTATCGCGCCCGTCGATCAGTTCGATCGAGCCGCCGGTGAAAACGTGCCGCGCCATCGGATAGCGCCGGGCGAGTTCGACGAAAGCGTCCAGGCGCGGACTGCCCGCGGCAAGCAGCGAGGACGGCACGCCGCGCTTGCCGATCACGTCGTAGTCGATGACGCCGCCGAGCACGAGAATGCCGTCGATGCGCGCCGGCAGACTCACGATCGGCGGGAACCGGTCCTCGATCGGCTTCAGCGCGATCTGACCGATCGGATAAAGCGCCACGATGGTCGTCGCCAGCGCGGCGGCGCAAACGAGAAAACGGCCGAGCCGCCACCACGGCGTCCACAGCACGAGGCAGCCCGCGACCCAGATCGAAAGCAGCAAGCTGGCAGGCTCGGCGATCAGCCAGACCAGCTTGGAAAGCCAGAGTTGGAAGTCGACATTCATAGGGCGGCGCACTCTACGCGCGCGCGCGGGGCAAGGGCAACTGACGTGGCGCTCAGGCCAACCGGCGCTCGGCGGGCAGCCGGATCGTCACGCGCGTGCCGTCGTCGGGAACGCTGTCGATTTCAAGGCTTCCGCCGTGGAGTTCCGTCAACGCCTTGGCGATCGGCAGCCCGAGGCCAATTCCGCTCTCCTTGGCGACGAACGGGTTGTTCGCGACACGCATATAGGGTCTCAGCGCGCGTTCGACATCATCGGCGGACATTCCGACCCCGCTGTCGGCGACCACGACGAAGGGCCCGTTGTCCCCGGCCCCCGCCTCGATCCGGACGGCACCGCCGGGTTTGGTGAACTTCACCGCGTTCGACAGAAGATTGGTGCAGATCTGGCGCAGCTTCGTGGGGTCGGCCTGCACGCGCAACGCCGGATCGGCCGCGTGCGTCAACGCGATACGTTTGGATTCGGCTTGTTTGCGGACCAGCCGCAAACTCGCCTCGACCGCCTCGGCCACCCGCACGGGCTCCTCGGCCAATTGCAACTGTCCGGCTTCGAGCCGGGAGAAGTCGAGGACGTCTTGCACGACCGCCTGGAGGTGGAATCCGGCTTGAACGATGTCGTCGAGATATCCGCGCTCGCGCGGTTCGAGTTTCGCGCCCGCCTTGATCTTCAATAGCTCGGCGAAGCCGATAATAGCGTTCAGCGGCGTGCGCAGCTCGTGGCTCGTATGGGCGAGGAACTCGCTTTTGGCACGGCTGACGCGCAATGCTTCATCGAGCATCGCGCGCAATTCTTCGTGAGTCCGTGCATGTGACTCGGCGTCGGAGGCGTTCATGTCTCCCAGCCTGGGGGATTGGGGTTAAGGAAGTGTGTTCACGGCGTTCGGTCGTCCGCGCTATGTTGCCGACATCGCGTGCGTCTGTCGGTATTTCGGGCGCCGGAACGCGGAGGGGTGGCCGAGCGGTTTAAGGCACCGGTCTTGAAAACCGGCAGGGCGGCAACGTCCTCGTGGGTTCGAATCCCACCCCCTCCGCCATGTTCGCGTAGCGCCGCGGTGGCGCTTCGTCTGTGGCGTCCCGGGCCGACCTACGGGCCGATATTCGTACCAACTTCGTTCCCCGTGCCTTCTCGATACATCCCGGCGAAACGCGTGGTATTGTATCCGCTGTTGTTCGCATGCGACAGTGATTCGCGGCGTAAAAACAAAAGCATCGCTGGCCATTCTTCCTTCCGCCTCCCTCTCCCAATCGCCGATCACAGACACTGATGGACGCGCCCACCAATCCCAGAACCGACGAAGAGACGCTGATCTCCGACATCGACCGCATCAAGCGGACGGGCAACACCGTCCCGCGCATGGCGGTCGTTCTATCGATGAAGCGCTCGCAATGGTTCAACCGCCGGCGTGAGAACTTTTATGTCGTGTTCCACGCGATCCGCGAGATGGTCGGTCGCCTGGAAGGCAGCGTCTACCAGCTCGCCAATTTCGATATCGTGTTCATTTTCCGCGTCGACAATCCCAATCAGTTCGAAAGCGTGGTGACGGAGCTCGACGATCTTCTGCGACGCCACTCGGTCGCCACGGGCTTGCCCGACGAAGAGATCGAGGAAAGCTGCACCTGGTACAATTTCGAAACCCAGTTCAACGACTTTCACGATTACGCGCGCGCGGCGCTTGAAGACTACAAGAGCCAGCAGGACGCGCGTACCCGCGCCCTTCAGCGCGCGGGCGCGGGCGCTCCGCCGCCGTTGTTCGCGCAAAATTTCCAACCCTTCACCGCTGCGTCGCTGACGTCGATGGAAGAGGCGTTCGGCCGATCCGACATAAAGTCATTCTTGCGCAATCAGCCGATCTGCATCGCATTGACGGGCAACCAATTGCGCCCGATCTTCCGCGAGTATTATTTCTCGGTGAACGACGTGCGCAACTTGATGCAGCCGCGCCTCAACATGCGCGGCCAGCGCGGACTGTTGCAGATGCTGTTCCGGACCTTCGATTTTCGCCTGCTGCGCGCGCTGCAGGAGGGCTATCTGAGCAAGACGACCGGCAACATCTCGATCAATCTGACGGTCGAGACGGTGCTGTCCGACAAGTTCCGCGAGTTCGATCAGCGTATCGGCACGTTCCTCGCGAAAGGCAATATTATCGTCGAGTTGCCGCGCTTCGACGTATTCGCCGATCTCGAAGCCTACAACCGCGCAGTCGACGTGCTGCAGAAGGCCGGATACCGTACGCTGCTCGACGGCCTCACGCCGGACGTGCTGACGTTCTTCCGCCGCGCCGATTTGCGCGCCGACCTCGTGAAGATGGTTTTCATGAAGGACCACGCCGAGGATTGGAAAATGCGCGGCCTCGGGGCGATGCTCGCCGAAGCCGACATCAACCGCATCATCATGAGCCGCTGCGAAACGCCGCTGGCGTTCGAACTTGGCCAAGCCGTCGGCATCCGCATGTTCCAAGGCTGGCATATCGACGCGCTGATGCGCGCGCAGGCGCCGGCGGTCGGCACGCCGCGTCCGTGATGCGGCTCGCCGAGCTTCAAACGCCCTGTCTCGTGCTCGATCGAGCGGTTCTGACGCGAAACATCGCGCGGATGAATGCCCGCGCGCGCGAGTTGGGCGTGATCCTCCGCCCGCATATGAAGACCGCGAAATCGGCCGAGATCGCGCGCCGCGTGCATGGCGGCGCCGTCGGTCCGATTACCGTATCGACGCTGGCCGAAGCGGAGTATTTCAACAGGCACGGCTTCGTCGACATGGTCTATGCGGTCGGCATTTCCCCCGACAAGCTCGACCGCGCCGCGAAACTGATGCAAGGCGGCGTCGATCTCAAAATCCTCACCGACGAAGTCGGTGTCGCGCGAGCCATCGCCGAGCGCGGCAAGGCGATGGGCGTCAAGTTCCGGACGCTCGTCGAGATCGAGACCGGCGGCGAGCGCGCGGGCGTATTGCCCGGCTCTGTCGAACTCGATGAGATCGGCAAGATTCTGGACGAAGCCGATATGCTGGCGGGCGTGCTCGCCCATGCAGGGCATTCCTACGGCGCAGACGGGATTTCCGAGATCGCGGAAATAGCCGAGGATGAGCGCGCGGGCGTCGTCGCCGCGGCTGACCGATTGCGCGCGCAGGGGCGCAAGGTCGGGATCGTCAGCGTCGGTTCGACGCCGACGGCTCTTTACGGCAAGAACCTCGCCGGCGTCACCGAAATGCGGCCCGGCAATTTCGTGTTTTTCGATCTGTTCCAAACCGGGCTCGGCAGCTGCGGGATCGGTGACGTCGCTGTCGGCGTGCTGACCACGATCACCTCCCATCGTACCGCGCGCAAACAGATCCTGCTCGACGCAGGCGCCCTCGCCTTGTCGAAGGATACCGGCGCCAACCGCCGGATGGACGCGGGCTATGGGCTGCTGCGCCCCGCGATCGGCGCACTGCCGGACAAGCCGCTCGCCGTTCTAGACGTGCATCAGGAACACGGGATCGCCAGCTACGCGCGTGGGCTCGACCAAGTCGATCCCTTCCCTTACGCCGATTATCCCGTGGGCGGCCGCGTGCTCGTGCTGCCCAACCATGTCTGCATGACGGCGGCGATGTACGATCGCTATTACGTCGTGGACGGGTCCGACGAAATCGTCGACACGTGGGACCGCGTCAACGGCTGGTGACGACGCCCGGATATTTAGGGTTCGCCAGCGATGTCCGCGCGCGCGCATTGTCGCGCAAAGCGCCCGCCAAACCGTAATCGCCGTCGTGTTTGCCGGCACGAATCGCCGCGACGAGCGCCTTTCCCGCTTCCGGATCGATGCGCGGCGCCGCGGCCTTCTCGAATTCGCGCACCGCGATCGACAGCGCGTTTGCGACCATCAGCGAGTCCAGGCGCTTTTCCTCGGGCAACATCGATAGAAGATGCTTGGTCAGCGTATCGCGCGCGATGCCCAGCAGCTCCAACGCATCGGCGCGATCGCCGGGCATCGCCGGAAGTTCGAAATCCGGTGCCGCATCGGGGGCGATTTCGTTCAGCAACTCGAATTCCAGTTCGGCGATGCGCCGCCCGGTCAAGGCGAGGTCGAGCGACGCTTCCCCGTCCCCGACGAAACGCTCGCCCTGCTGAAGGGCGATGACCGCCCAGCGCGCGTGAGCCATGATTTCCCAATAGCGCAACGTCTCGGGCGCGACCGCGCGGCCGTAACCGGCGAGGAAATCCTCGCGGGCGCCGATGCCGCCTGCCGCGCGGTCCCAGCGCCCGAAGCGCCAGCATTTGGCGCAGAACCAACCGAGATCCTCGTCGGGATCGCTCCAGCCCGCGAATTCCCAATCGAGAATACCGGTGAGGCCACTGCCGTCGGCCATATAGTTGCCTGTTCGGTAGTCGCGATGACAGAGCGCGACCGCGACTTTCGCGGGTGCGTTGAGTTCGAGCCAACGCAGCGCGTATTCCAGCGCGGGGCGCGGATCGCGGTAGTCGTCGAGCCAAGCGCGATACTCGCCAATCGCCGCCAAAGCGGGCGACGTCGTCAACGGCTTGAGGAAGGAAAGATCGTCGCGCGGCGGGCGTACCATATGCAGTCTCGCCAGCTCCGCGCCGAGATCGTGCGCGAGCCTCGCGCGGTCGCCCTGCCATTTGCGATCGTCGGTCAGGATATGGCCGAGCGCCGTTCCTTCCAGCCGCCGCATCACGTAGAACGGCTTGCCGATCACGCCCGCATCGGCGCACGCACCCAGCGGTTCGGGCACTTTGACGCCCGCGTCGAACGCGGCTTTCAAGATCGCATACTCGGCCGCACGGCTGTGGCTGACAGCCACTCCCGTGGGCGCGTCCGTGCGCAACACGCAGGGAATGACGCCCTCGTATCTGCCGCCGCGCACGCGCGCGTCGAAGGCCCAGTTCTCCTGAATGGCGCCGCCCGAGAGCTTTTGCAGCCGCGCGACCTGAACTTGATTGGCGCCGAGCGCCCCGATCAGCCAGCCCGCCAGAATCGGCGACGCGGTTGCCGGGTTCAGCGCCACGCCCAAAACTCCGTGCCTTCCTTGGCAAGGAATTTTGCGAGCACCATCTTGTGGACCTCCGACGCGCCGTCGACCAAGCGCGCTTGGCGCGCATAGCGATACATCCATTCGAGTTTCACGTCGCGCGAATAGCCCTTGGCGCCGAGCAGCTGGATCGCCGTATCGATCGACTTGTGCAGCACGTCGGCGACGGCGACCTTGGCCATCGACACTTCCTTGCGCGCGAAATCGCCTTGGTCGAGCTTCCACGCCGCGCGCATGGTCAGCAGACGGCCGATCTCGATATTCATCGCCGCCTCGCCCAGCATCCATTGCACGCCTTCATGGTCGATCAACTTGGCGCCGAAGCTCTTGCGCTGGTCGACATAAGGCAACGCGATTTCCAGCGCGCGGCGCGCCATGCCGAGCCAACGCATGCAATGCGTCAGGCGTGCCGGCCCCAAGCGGATCTGGGTCGCCTTCAAACCGTCGCCGACATCCATCAGGCGGTCCGAATCGTCGATCTCCAGCCCGTCGAACTCGATCTCGCAATGGCCGCCGTGTTCCTCCGGCCCCATGATCGCAATACGCCGCACGATCCGCCAGCCCGGCTGGTCGGCGTGGAACAGGAACGCGGACAGGCCCTTGCGCGCGTCGTTCGACGTTCGCGCGATCAGGATGAAATGCTTCGCCTCGCCCGCTCCGGTGATGAACCATTTGCGGCCCTTGACGATCCACTTGCCGCGCTTCTTGGTCGCGGTCGTCAGCATCATCGCGGGATCGGAACCGGAGCCGGGATGCGGCTCCGTCATCACGAAGGACGAGCGCACGCGGCCATCGACAATCGGCAGCAGCCATTTCTTTTTCTGTGCGGCCGTGGCGACTTTGGCGAGCAGCATCATATTGCCGTCGTCGGGTGCGGCAGAGTTGAAGGTCACGGGCCCGAACAGGGCGCGCCCCATTTCCTCGTAGCACACGGCCATCGACGCCATGCCGAATCCGGCGCCGCCATATTCCTTGGGCGTCTGCAGAGCCCAGATGCCCGCCTTCTTTGCCTTTGCGCGCAGTTTGGCGAGCGTGTCGAGGCGCACGTTCTCGCCGTCGCCCCAATTGATGTCGTGATCTTCCAGCGGGATCAGCTCCTTCTCGACGAAGGCGCGGATAGCCGCACGGGTTTTCTCGACTTTCGGAGCGAGGGCGAAGTCCATCGACCGCTCTCCTTAAGGCTTGAAGAACGGTGCGTTGACCAGCAGCGTGTTCTCCATGCGCTGGAGCAGCGGCGCGGATTTGACAAGATAGGCCTTCCACGCCGGATCGGCGGCCATCGTCGCCCGGCGCGCGGCGCGGTCGGCGGCGTCTTTATAGGCCCACAGATGTAGTATCTGATTGAGGCCGCCGATATCCGATTGGTAATAGCCGATACAGTTGCCCAGAGTCTTCGACTGCACGGGCCAGCCTTCCGCCGCGTAGAGCTTGAAGAACTCGCCGAGCTTGCCGTGCTTGAATGTGTAAAGCCGGAAGTCGACGAGGCCGTAGCCGCCCTGCCCGTGACCTTCGGCCGGCCAGAACGGCGCTGGCTTCATGATCTTGTTGTCCTGCGCCACGAACGTGCCGGCGTTTTCCTTCATCCAGGCCGCCCAGGCCGGATCGGCAATAAGCGCGTCGCGTTTGGCCTGACGCTCGGCGATATCCTTGTAACCCCAAAGATGGACGACGGTGTTCACCAAGCCCGTTTCGACCATGTAGTAGCCGAGCGGATTGCCGAGATGCTTGGTCTGCGTCGCGTAGGCCTGGGCCGAATAATCGGCGAAATACTTCGGCACGAGACCGGGCTGCGCCGTGTAGGTGCGGACATCAACGATCATAGCTTCGGCAACTCCCTTAGAGAAACGACAGCGTATGCCCGCCATCGACGACCAGAACCGCGCCCGTCATGTAGCGCCCGGCATCGGCGGCAAGCAACAGCAATGCGCCGTCGAGGTCTTCGGGCCGGCCGAAACGGCCTATCGCCACGCGCTCGACTATTTTGGCGCCTGCCGGCGAATTCAAGTACTCGCGATTGAGATCGGTCTCGATATAACCGGGAGCGATGGCGTTGACGCGAATATCGTCCTTCGCCGCGATCAGCGCCAGCGTTTGGGTAAGGCTGATCAGCGCCGCCTTGGCCGCCGAATAAGCGGGTACGCGCGCCGACACGCGCATACCCAAGATCGATGCGATATTGACCAGTGAACCGCCGTGACCGTGTCTGCGGAACGCGGCGATCGCCGCCCGCGCGACGAGATTGGCGCCGTCGAGATTGGTCGCCAGAGTTTCGCGCCACGCCGGGTCGTCGATCGCGGCCGCATTCTCCTTGCGCGCGATCCCGGCATTGTTGACCACGACGCCAATCGCCCCCAGCTCGGTTTCCGCCTCGTCGAAGGCGCGTTTCACGCATTGCGCATCGGTCACATCCATCGATAGGGGCAAGGCCCTGCCCCCGGCGGCGGCGATCTCGTCCGCCAATGCTTCGAGACGATCGACGCGCCGCGCCGCGATGGCGACCTTGGCGCCGGCCTTGGCCAGCGTTTTGGCCATATGCGCACCTAGGCCTGACGAGGCGCCGGTCACGAGGGCCACCTTGCCCGTCAGATCGAAAATCGCGCTCACTTGATGTCCTTCGCGCGTTCGCGCAGCGTGAATTTTTGGATCTTGCCGGTCGAGGTTTTCGGTAGCGGCCCGAAAACCACGAATCTCGGCACTTTGTAGCCTGCGATCCGTCCGCGCAGCCAATCCGAGATTTCCTTCGCAGCGACAGGCGAAACGTCGGGCTTCAGCGTCACGAAGGCGCAGGGCGTTTCGCCCCATTTGGCGTCGGGCTTGGCGACGACCGCCGCCTCCATAATCGCGGGATGTTTGTAGAGCGCTTCTTCGACTTCCAGCGATGAAATGTTCTCGCCGCCGGAAATGATGATGTCCTTGGAGCGGTCCTTTACCTCGACATAACCGTCGGGGTGACGCACGGCGAGGTCCCCGGTCCAGAACCAGCCGCCGCGGAACGCCTTGCGCGTCGCTTTCGGGTTCTTGAGATACCCCTTCATTATCGTGTTGCCGCGCAGACAAATCTCGCCGAGCGTTTTACCGTCGCTGGGCACCTCTTCTCCCGTCCCGGCGTCGCGCACGGTCAAATCGTCGGCGGTGATGTAGCGCACGCCCTGGCGCGAAATGAGGCTCGCTCGCCGTTCCAGCGGCAATTCCGCCCAGCCAGGTTGCCATTCGCAAATCGTCGCGGGGCCGTAGCTTTCGGTGAGCCCGTAGAGATGCGTGACGCGAAAACCCAGCTCTTCCATCGCCGCGATGATGGCCGAGGGCGGCGCGGCCCCGCCCGTCGCGACTTCCACGCGACGGGGCAGTTTGCGCTTCACACCGGCCGGCGCATGGGCGAGCAGGTTCAGCACGATCGGCGCCCCGCACATATGCGTGACTTTGTGATTCGCGATCGCGGAGAAAATCAACGCGGGATCGACGCGGCGTAGACAAACATGCGTCGAGCCCAGCGCCGTCGCGGCCCAGGTATAGCTCCAGCCCGAGCAATGGAACATCGGCAGCGTCCAGAGATACACGCTCTCCGGCCGCAGGCCGAAGGCGAGCGCGTTGCCGAGCGCATTCAGATAGGCGCCGCGATGGTGATAGACCACGCCTTTTGGATCGCCCGTCGTGCCCGAAGTATACAGCAGGCAGATCGCCTGCCATTCGTCCTCGGGCCAGCGGCCGGGATAGTCGGGCTCGCCTTGGGTCAGGAAATCCTCGTACTCGACTGCGCCGAGTTTCGCCCCCGCGCCGTCGTATTCGGGATCGTCGATGTCGATCACCAGGGGCTTGGCTTTGCACAAGCGCAGCGCCGCGTCGGCCATTGCGGAAAACTCGCGGTCGACCAGCAGCACTTTGGCGTTGGCGTGATCGAGAATGAAGGCGATCGACGCGGCATCGAGGCGATAGTTGAGCGGATTGAGGATCGCGCCGGCCAGCGGGACGGCGTAATGCGCCTCCAGCATGGCGGGAATATTCGGCGCCAGGATCGCGACCGTGTCGCCCTTCTTAACTCCGCGTTTGACCAGCGCCGAGGCGAAGCGGCGCACGCGCGCGGCCATCGCCGCATAGGTGATCGCGGTTCGGCCGTGAATCGCGGCGGCCTTCTTGGGATAGGTCGCGGCGGTGCGGAACAGAAACGTCAATGGCGTCAACGGCGCGTAGTTCGCGCGAGTTTTGCCGAGATCGAGCTCGTAAGGATCGGGCTTGGTTTTCGCGGCCACCGGCGGTCTCCTTGTTGAAGACGATTGTCAGGCTCGTCCCCCTCGCCCGTCAACCGCGAGGGTGCTAAGCTACTTTTATGATCCGCATCGATATTGTTTCCGACGTCGTCTGTCCTTGGTGTTTCGTCGGCAAGCGCCGATTGGAGCGCGCGCTGGCCGCCGAGGCGCCCGGCGAAATCGTGGTCGGCTGGCGGCCTTACCAGCTCAACCCCGATTTGCCGCCCGAAGGCATGGATCGGCGGGAATACATGCGTTCGAAGTTCGGCGAAGAACGGATCGCGGAAATCCACAATCGCCTGACCGCGATCGGGCTGGAGGAAGGCATACCTTTCGATTTCGACGCGATCAAGCGCGCGCCCAACACGCTGAAAGCGCATCGGCTGATCAAACACGCCGAACCGAAAGGGTTGCAAGACCAGCTGGTCGAAGCGCTGTTCGCGGGATATTTCGTGCGCGGGCGGGATTTGGGCGATACGGCCACGCTTGCCGCTATCGCCGGCGAGCTCGGCATGGATTCCGCGGGCGTCGCCGCTTATCTCGACGGCACGGAGGACGAGTCGGAGACGCTGGAGGCGATCGACTTCGCGCGCCAGATCGGCGTTCAGGGGGTGCCCTGCTTCATTGTTGAGCGCAAATACGCCGTCTCAGGCGCGCAGACGCCGGAAGCTTTCGCGCAAGTCTTCGCGCGCGTGCGGGCCGAACGCGAAAACGTCTAGCGTTTGCGCAACGCCCGGCGCAGCAGCTTGTCCGCCTCCGCTAGAATGAATAGTGCCGCCGCCGCGCCTGCACAGACGATCATGGCATGCGGGTCCAACGGCGCCGATTCGAAGACCGTGTTTGCGGCCGGCGCGTAGGTGAAAGTCAACTGCGCGGCGAGGCAGATCGACACGCCGATCCATACCGCCGTCGTGCCTTTAAGACCCTCGATCGTCAACGCCGGACCGTGGGCGTAGCGCACGGAAAAAAGATAACCGATCTGCATGAAGACGATCGTATTGACAGCGACCGTGCGCGCCGCGGCCGCGTCGTAGCCAGCGCCGTGCGCCCAAGCGTGGACCGCGAAAGTGCCGAGCGCCATCGCGATCGATACGGAGACGATACGCCATACGAGCTCGCCGCCGATGAGGCTCTCCTTCGGGTCGCGCGGCGGCCGCCGCATCGCGCCCGGTTCGCCGGGCTCGAAAGCCAGCGCCAAACCCAAAGCCCCTTCCGTGACCAGATTGACCCACAGGATCTGCACCGGCGTGATCGGCAGGGCGACACCGAACAACACGGCAAGCGCCACCAGCAGCGCTTCGCCGCCGTTCGTCGGGAGCATCCACACGACAACCTTGCGGATATTGTCGTAGACCGTGCGGCCTTCGCGTACCGCCGCGACGATGGTGGAGAAATCGTCGTCCGCAAGGATGATTCCCGCCGCTTCCTTGGCGGCATGCGTGCCTTTGCGCCCCATTGCGACGCCGACATCCGCGCGCTTCAGGGCGGGCGCGTCGTTGACGCCATCGCCGGTCATCGCCACGACCTTGCCTTGGTCTTGCAGCGCGTCGACCAAGCGCAGCTTGTCTTCCGGGCTCGCGCGCGCGAAAACGGCACACTCGTTCACGACCTGAGCGAGCTTGGCAATATCGAGTCCGGCAAGATCGCGCCCCTCGACCGCTTTCGTGTCATCGGCGAGTTTCAGGTCGCGCGCGATGGCCGAAGCCGTGCGGGCGTGATCGCCGGTGATCATCTTGATCTGGATTCCGGCGGCACGGCATGCGGCAACGGACTCTTTCGCGGCATCGCGGGGCGGATCGACGAAGCCGACGAGGCCAAGGAAACGCGGCGCCGCATCGCCCGATCCTTGCGCAGCGAAGCCCAGCACGCGCTGGCCCTCATCGGCCTGCGCGTCGATGGCCTTGCGCCAATGGTCGAAATCCGCCCCGGGGCACATGGCGAGCACGGCCTCCGGCGCGCCTTTGATCCACGCGGTGCCGTCGGCTTGGCGCGTCAGCATGTAGCGATGAGCCGCATCGAAGGGGATCTCGCCGACGCGGCGATGCGCCGCATGGACTTGCCCCGGATCGAGACCAGCTTTCTGCGCCCAGGCGAGCAACGCGCCTTCCATCGGATCGCCCACTAACTTGCCGTCTCTGATGTCGGCGTCGTTGCACAAAACGGCGGCCATCGCGATGCCAGCGCGGTCGCCGATGGCATCGACGATGTGCATCTCGTTGCGCGTCAGCGTACCGGTCTTGTCCGTGCAGATCACGCCGACCGATCCCAGGGTCTCGACGACCGGCAAGCGGCGCACGATCGCGTTGCGCTTGGCCATGCGGCGCACGCCGATTGCGAGCACGATGGTCAGAACCGCCGGCAGCCCTTCGGGAATGGCCGCGACGGCCAATCCGACGACGGCGAGAAAGGTTTCGTCCAGCGGCGCGCCGTGGCCGAACGTGCCGACGGCGAAGACAATCGCGGCACACGCCAGAATCATGGCCGTGATCTGGCGGCCGAATGCGTCCATGCGCTTGACCAAAGGCGATGGCGTGTCGTCGACGTCGCTGACCAGCCGGCCGATCTTGCCGAGTTCGCTCGATGCGCCCGTGGCAACCGTCACGCCCGCCCCCGTGCCGGCCGCGACCAAAGTGCCCGCATAGGCCATCGACGCGCGCTCGGCCAGCGGGGTCTCCGGCGCGACGGAATCGGCCGATTTCACGACCGGCACCGACTCGCCGGTCAGCGCGGCCTCTTCGATCGTCAAGCGGCTAGCGCGCAACAAGCGCAGGTCGGCGGGCACGTGATCGCCCGCTTCGAGCAGCACGATGTCGCCCGGAACGACGTCGCGCACCGGCAGCGACACGCGCTTGCCGTCGCGCAGGACATTGGCGCCGGGAGCCGCCATCGCGAGGATCGCGGCGAGCGCGTCCTCCGCTTTGCCCTCCTGAACGAATCCGACGATCGCGTTGGCGAGGACCACGACGAAGATGACGCCGGCGTCGATGTAGTGGCCCAAGGTCAGGACGATCACGCCGCTGACCAGCAGCACGTAAACGAGCACATTGTGGAACTGGCGTAGGAAGCGCGCCAGGGCACCGGGCCTTTCGCGCTCGACCAATGCGTTGGGGCCGTACTTTGCCAGTCGCAACTGCGCTTCTTGCGTCGTCAGACCTTCGGCGCGCGCGTCGAGCGCTTCGAGGGTTTTCGCGACGAGCTCCGCGTGGAAATCGACGGTCATCCGGCTAGCTTACGCGGCCGATCCGTCAGGCCGCCAGCTTCGCGAGATCGCCTAGGAATTTGCGCATGCCTTTCAATCGCTCCGCGCCCGTGTCCCAAGCGCGCATATAGACGAGCTTGTGATCGGGCCGCAGTTTGACGAGTTGCGGCTGCTTCATCATCAGATCGACCAGCTTTTCGGGCCGTGCGAATTTGTTGCGCCGGAAGCCGAGCACCGCGCCCTTCGGCCCCGCGTCGACCTTGTCGACGCCCGCCGCCCGGCACAGACGTTTGAGTTCGATGATGTCGAGCAGGTTGCGTACTTCGTCGGGCATCGGGCCGAAACGGTCGACGAGTTCGGCGGCGAATGCGTCGATCTCGCTGCGCTCGGCCAGCGTCGCCACGCGGCGATAAAGGCCGAGACGCACGGTAAGATCCTGCACGTAAGTCTCGGGGATCAGCACGGGCATGCCCATGCCGATCTGCGGCGACCATTCGTCGGGCGCGCCGTCTTCGCCCTTCGCGCCGCGCGACTTCGCCTGGCGTACGGCCTCTTCCAGAAGCTGCTGATAGAGCTCGACGCCGACTTCTTTGATATGGCCCGACTGTTCCTCGCCGAGCAGATTGCCGGCCCCGCGGATATCGAGATCGTAGGAGGCGAGCTGGAAACCGGCCCCCAAACTGTCGAGCGTCTGCATGACTTCGAGCCGCTTTTGCGCGGCTTGCGTCAATACCCGGTCCCCCGGCACGGTGAAGTAAGCGTAAGCGCGCAGCTTCGAGCGGCCGACGCGGCCGCGCAGCTGATAAAGCTGCGCTAGCCCGAACATATCGGCGCGATGCAGAATGATCGTGTTGGCGGTCGGGATGTCGAGGCCGCTTTCGACGATATTGGTGGACAGCAGGATGTCGTAGGTGCCGTCTACGAAGGCCGACATCGTGTTCTCGATCTGCGTCGGCGGCAACTGCCCGTGCGCAACCGCGATCTTGCATTCGGGCACGAGGGTTTCGAGACGTTCGCGCACCGCGCCCAAATCTTCGATGCGCGGCACGACGTAGAAGACCTGCCCGCCGCGGAATTTCTCGCGCAGGATCGCCTCGCGGATCACCACGGGATCGAAAGGCAGCACGAAGCTGCGCACGGCCAAGCGATCGACCGGCGGCGAAGCGATCAGCGACAGATCGCGCACGCCGGTCAGCGCCATTTGCAGCGTGCGCGGGATCGGCGTTGCGGTCAGCGTCAGCACATGCACGTCGGAGCGCATTTCTTTGAGGCGCTCCTTCTGCGCCACGCCGAAATGCTGCTCCTCGTCGACGATGACGAGGCCGAGATGGCGGAACTTCACGCCCTTCGCCAGCAACGCGGTCGTGCCGACGACGATCTCGACCGCCCCTGACTCGGCATCGGCGCGCGCTTGCGCTTGATCCTTGGCCGAGACGAGACGCGACATCTGCGCGATGCGGATCGGAAAGCCTTCGAAGCGCCGCGTGAAATTGCGGAAGTGCTGGCGTGCGAGCAACGTGGTCGGCACGACCACGGCGACCTGCACGCCCGACATCGCCGCGACGAACGCCGCGCGCAACGCGACTTCGGTTTTGCCGAAACCCACGTCGCCGCACACGAGGCGATCCATCGGCTTGCCGGCACCCAGATCCTCGATCGCGTCGGAAATCGCGCGCGCCTGATCCTCGGTTTCCTGGAACGGAAATCGTGCGCAGAATTCGTCGAACGATCCTTCGGGAATCGTGAAGCGCTCGGCCTCGCGCATCTGGCGTTCGGCGGCGAGCTTGATCAGATGGTTCGCGATGTCCGCGATTCGCTTTTTTACCTTCGATTTGCGCGCCTGCCAGCCTGCCCCGCCCAATTTGTCGAGCATCGCGCCGGCGTCTTCGGAGCCGTAGCGCGTCAGCGTGTCGATGTTCTCGACGGGGACGAAAAGCTTGTCGTTGTCGGCGTACAGGATGCGCAGGCAATCATGCGGCGCGTTCGCGACCTCGATGGTCACGAGTCCGTCGTAACGCCCGATCCCGTGATCGACATGCACGACCAGATCGCCTTCGGCCAGGGCCGAGGCTTCGGTCAGGAAGTTCTCCGGCCGGCGGCGTTTGCGCGCGGCGCGCACCAAGCGGTCGCCGAGGATGTCCTGCTCGGTGATCGCGGCGACGGTCGCGGTCTGGAAGCCGTTCTCCAGTCCGAGCACTGTCGTAGCGACGATTTGTGCAGGCAGATTCTCGATCTCGCCCCAATTCTTCACGACCGCCGTTTCGGTCAGGCCGTGCTCGTGCATCAGATGCGCGAGCCGCTCGCGCGAACCGGCCGAATACGCGCAGACGAGCACGCGCTTGCCGGCGGCGCGTTCGGCGGCCACGCGCGCGCGCACCGCGTCGAACAGATTGGTGTCGGCGGCCTTGGCACGATCGGCGGAGAAATCCACACCCGTGCGCCCGCCGGCATCCAAGCCCTTGGCGCCGGGCGCTTTCGAGAACGGCGATAGCGCCAAGGTCGCCCGCGCGGCCAGCACGCCGCGCCATTCCTTGGGGTCGAGATAGAGGGCATCGGGCGGCAGCGGGTTGTAGGCCGACGCGCTCTCGCCGAAGCGATCGGCATTCTTGCCCTTCGAGAAGGCTTCGCGGGCCAAAGCGCGGGCGTCGTGGAACTCCCGGATCTGCTCGAAGCGCGACGCGGCGGCATCCTCCGCCTGCGGATCGAGCGATACGACCGCTTCGGGCAGATAGTCGAACAGCGTTTCGAGTCTTTCGTGGAACAGCGGCAGCCAGTGTTCGAAGCCGCCGTAACGCTGGCCCGCCGACACGGATTCATAGAGCGCATCGGTCGGCGACGGCGCGCCGAAACTGTCGCGATAGCCGGTGCGGAACCGCTTGATCGACGCTTGGTCGAGCAGCACTTCGCTGACCGGCTTCAGCGCGAAGCCGTCCAGCCGGCCCGTGCTTTTCTGCGTCATCGGATCGAAACGACGGATAGCTTCCAGCGTGTCGCCGAACAGATCGAGGCGCACAGGTTCGGCTAGGCCCGGCGGGAACAGATCGACGATACCCCCGCGCAGCGCGTACTCGCCCGGCTCGCGCACCGTTTCGGCTTTGCGATAGCCGTCGCGCACCAGGAAAGCGAGCAGCGCGTCGAGCCGCAGTTTCCCGCCGGTTTCGGCGCGGAACATCGCGCGGGCAAATTGGGCTTTGGCGGGCACGCGCTGGGTGATCGCGTTGACGGTCGTCAGAACGATCCGCCGCCCCTTAGCCGCATCCGGCGGCTGGGCAAGATCGACCAGCGCGTCGAGGCGGCGGCTGACGACCTCGCTGTTCGGCGAGACGCGGTCGTAGGGCAAGCAATCCCAAGCCGGGAAAGATATCAACGTCGCCGGGGCTTGGAAGAAGCGCAAACCTTCCAGCAACTGCGATACGCGCGCATCGTCGCGCGCAATGTGCAGCACGTCGTGGCCCTGGCGGGCCAGAGCGGCCAAAGCAGCGGCGTCCACGCCTGGGGGCGCCCCCAGCAGGTCGAGCCGCTTCCCGTTGGACAGTTCGTTGCTGATAGATAATGAAAGCAATGTATTATAGAACGATTTTGAAGTTACGAAGGAGCCTCACAACATCGGTATCGAATTCAGGCGGCGGTTCCTCGCGGCCCAAAGCCCAATCCAGAATGACCGGGTCGCCGACCCCCAGCAGGGCCTCGTAGCGATCCAGCTGACCGTCGTCGAAGCCCGGCAGATGGGCCTTGGCAAAGGCGCCGAGCAGGATATCGGTCTCCTTCATGCCCGTGTAAAGGCTGCGATGTATCAAGCGCTTGCGGCGGATTTCAATCGCTTCGGACATGATGACGGCTCGGCCGGAATCGGGGCATGGGTATAGCGCCTGCAAGGGCTTCCTGTCACCCTGCCCGCCAATATGCGTCCGTCGATTCTTTTTCCGCTTTTCGCCGACATCAAAACCCTACCGGGTCTGGGGCCGAAGATCGCCGCCTTGGTCGAGCGCGCTGCGGGCCCGCATCTCGTCGACCTGCTGTGGCATTTGCCGACCGGTCTCGTCGATCGCCGTTTCTCGCCTGCCATCGCCGATGCGCCCGAAGGGGCCATCGTTACCTTGCGCGTACGCGTGGCCGAGCATTTTGCGTCGCGCCGCCGGGGTATGCCTTACAAGGTGCGCTGCGAGGATGCGAGCGGCGTGATCGAGCTGGTCTATTTCCACGCCAAGGGCGACTACCTGGAAAAGCTGCTGCCCGTTGGCGCCGATCGGGTCGTCAGCGGCAAGATCGAGCGTTATCGCGATGGCGTGCAGATGCCGCACCCCGACCACGTCGCGCCGCCCGAGCAGTTCGAAGCGATCGCGACGGTCGAGCCGACCTACGGGCTCACGGCAGGGTTGTCGCCGAAGGTGCTCGTCAAAGCGATCAAAGCGGCCGTCGCCAAAGCGCCCGAACTGCCGGAATGGGCCGACAAGAATTTGGTCGCGCAACGCGGCTGGCCGACCTGGCGCGCCGCCCTGACGCTAGCCCATACGCCCAAGGAAAATTCGGATACGCAGCCCGGCACGGGGGTACGCAGCCGCTTGGCCTACGACGAGTTGCTCGCCAACCAGCTCGCCTTGGCGTTGGTCCGCGCGCGCGACAAGCGCCGGCCGGGGCGCAGCATCAAGGGCGACGGGCGCTTGCGCGAGAAGGTGCTCGCCGCCCTGCCATTCAAGCTTACCGGCAGCCAGACGGTCGCGCTTGCGGAAATCCTCGGCGACATGGGCGCCCCCGGCCGCATGCAACGTTTGCTCCAAGGCGACGTCGGCAGCGGCAAAACCGTCGTCGCGTTCCTGGCGATGCTGACGGCGATCGAAGCGGGCTACCAAGCCGCGTTGATGGCGCCGACGGAAATTCTGGCCCGCCAGCATTACGAAACGATCCTACCGCTGGCCGAGGCGGCCGGAATCGACGTCGCGGTGCTGACGGGCCGCGACAAGGGCAAAGTGAAGCAAGCGACGCTCGAACGCTTGGCTGCCGGCGAAATCGCCGTGGTCGTCGGCACGCATGCGCTGTTCGAGGACGATGTCGCATTCGACAATCTCGGTTTGGCCGTGATCGACGAGCAGCACCGCTTCGGCGTGCATCAGCGCGTCGCCTTCGCGGCGAAGGGCGCTTCGGAAGAAGGCGGCGTGGACACCCTGATCATGACCGCCACGCCGATCCCGCGCACGCTGGTCATGTGCGCTTATGGCGACATGGACGTCTCCAAACTGACCGAGAAGCCGCCCGGCCGCAAACCAGTGAAGACCGTCGCCATGCCGCTGGAGCGTATGGACGAGGTTGTCGATCGCGTGCGGGCACTCATCGACAAGGGCGCGCGCGTTTATTGGGTATGCCCGCTGGTCGACGAATCGGAAGTCGTCGACCTCGCCGCCGCGACCGAGCGCCATGCCGATCTGATCGCACGCATCGGCGAGGGCCGCGTGCATCTCATCCACGGCAAGCTGAAACCGGCGCAGAAGGACGCGGCGATGGAAGCGTTCGTCGACGGCCCGCCCGGCGTGCTGGTCGCGACGACGGTGATAGAAGTCGGCGTCAACGTGCCCTCGGCGACCGTGATGGTCATCGAGCACGCCGAACGCTTCGGCCTCGCCCAGCTGCACCAGTTGCGCGGGCGCGTCGGCCGCGGTGCGGCGGAATCCTCCTGCGTGCTTCTTTATGGCCAGCCTTTGGGCCAGACCGCGAAATCGCGTCTGGAAATTCTGCGCGAAACCGAAGACGGTTTCCGTATTGCCGAAGAAGATCTGCGTTTGCGCGGGGCCGGCGAAGTGCTCGGCACCAAGCAATCGGGTCTGCCGCAATTCCGCCTCGCCGATTTGGCGGCGCACGCCGATCTGCTGGAGATCGCGCGCGACGACGCGCGCGTGCTGCTAGAAGGCGACCCGACGCTCGACACGCCGCGCGGCAAGGCGGTACGCACACTGCTTTATCTATTCGAGCGCGACGCAGCCTTCAAACTCGCGCGGACCGGTTAGAGGAAATCGAGCAGCGCGTCGATCGTTTCCAGCGGCGCCTCTTCAGCCAGAAAATGCCCGCAGGAAAACTGTTGGCCGCGCACATCCTCGGCCCATTGTTTCCAGATGTCGATCTGCCCGCCTTTATCGGTCGCGAGCCCTTTCCCGCCCCAAAGAGCGAGCAAAGGCGCCGCGATTCTACGCGTGCCGAAATCGGCGCGATCGTGTTCGATATCGGTCGTCGCGCCGGCGCGATAATCGGCGCAGGCCGCGGCGATAGCAGCCGGATCGCGGAACGCGCTTTTATACGCGTGCATGGCGTCGTCGCCGATCGCGGCGAAATCCTTCGCCCAGGATCGGATCGTGTGTTCGAGATAGGCGTCCGGATCGGCGGCGATCATGCGTTCGGGCAAGCCGCCCGGCTGCGCCAGGAAATACCAATGATATGTTCTCAGGCCGATCGTCATGTCCGCCATGCGGTTCCAATTGGCGAGCGTGGGCACGATGTCGAGCGTGGCGACCTTCGTCACCGTCTGCGGATGGTCGAGAACCATTCGATAGGCGACGCGCCCGCCGCGGTCATGCCCGGCGACGGCGAATGCTTCGAATCCGAGTTCGGCCATCAGACCCACCATGTCGGCCGCCATCGCGCGCTTCGAATAGAGCCGGTTCTCGGGATCGGGGGCGGGCTTCGACGACGCGCCATAGCCGCGCAGATCGGGGCAGATGACCGTGAATCGCTGCGCGAGCACGGGTGCCACCTTGTGCCACATCAGATGCGTTTGCGGATAGCCGTGCAGCAGCAGTAGCGGCGGGCCCTTCCCGCCAATGCGCCGGAAAACCTCAATATCGCCAATGCGGGTCGCACCCGTCTCGAAGCCCTCGAACATGAGCACGAGTTTGTGCCTCTCCCACCCGGCCCGCAAGCGTGGGATAAGGAGGGGATGGAGCGTTTTCTAGATACCGCCGCCGGCGACGCGCAGTACGCCATCGCTGTGTTGTTGTTGCTGCGCTTGATCGAGTACATGCGCGCACGCCGTAACGCCGAAATCCATGCGGCTTCGGGCGCCGTGGAATACGGGCGCGGCAATCACCAGCGGTTGGCGGTCCTTTACGGCGCCTGGCTATTCGCGCTCACCTACGCTGCCGTCGAAGCCCGCGTGTTGTGGTGGCCGGGCCTGATCGCCTTCGTCCCCGTGCTGGCGTTGCGGCTGTGGACGTTAAGGGAAATGGGCGCGACTTGGAGCTTGCGGCTTTTCGCACCGCCGCCGCCCGCAAATTTACGCCGCCGGATGTTCTGGACGACGCTCGCGGAATTCGCGTTGTTGCCCTTCGCCTTCGGCGTTTGGTTTTTGGCGCCGATTTTCCTCGCTTCGGGCGTGTGGATATTGCGCGAACGCGCGGCGTTGGAGGACCGCGCCGCGACCGGCGCGCTTCCCGACGACGCGGCTCAGTAGACCGGTGTAAGCGGCTTTTTTCCGTTCTTTACCGCGATCAGATTGTCGACGACGAGATTGCCCATCGCATCGCGGGTTTCGTTGGTCGCCGACCCGACATGCGGTGCCAACGCCACATTGTCGAGCGCCAGCAGGGCTTCTGGTACGTGCGGCTCGTCGGCGAACACGTCGAGCCCCGCGCCGGCGATCGCGCCGGACTTCAACGCTTCAATGAGGGCCGGTTCGTCGACAACCGAGCCACGCGAGATATTGACGAGGTAACCTTTCGGCCCCAATGCCTTGAGCACGCGCGCATCGATCAAGTTGCGCGTCGCCGCTCCGCCCGGCGTGATCACCACCAGCACGTCGCACCACGCTGCCATTTCGGCGATATCGGCGAAGTAACTGAACGGCACGTCGGCTTGCTTGGAACGCCCGTAATAGGCGATCTCCATGTCGAAACCTTGCGCGCGCTTGGCGATCGTCTTGCCGATGCGCCCCAGGCCTGCGATGCCCATTTTCTTGTGATGAACGGAGGTCGTCAGCGCCTGCCCGCCCTTGAGCCAGCTGCCATCGCGCACGAAGCGGTCGGCCTGGGGAAGCTTGCGCATCGCCCCCAGCACCAGCCCCATCGTCGTATCGGCGACGCAGTCGTTCAGGACGTCGGGCGTGTTGGTCACCGGCACCTTCGCAGCCTTTGCGGCGGCGAGGTCCACGCCGTCATACCCGACGCCGAAACACGACACGATTTCGAGCTTGGGCAGCGCCTGGAACACTTCCGCCGGCACCCAGCCGCCGCTCGCGGCCACGAAACGCGTGTCGGGGTGCGCCTTGATGAACGCCATACGTTCGGCCGGGGCCGACGGTGCCGCCAGGACGTTGAACTCGGCGTTGAGGCGCGACCAAGGCAACGCGCGTAAGGTCGTCAAAGCGATGCAATCCGGCTTGTTCGCCATGGCGCTTTACTCCTTGAACCGCTTGACCAGCGCATCGGCGCCGCGCGCCAGGACGCCCATGTCGGCGCCGACCGCGACGAACTGGAAGCCTTCGGCAAGACGCTTCTTGGCCTCGTCTTCGTTCGCGGTCAGATAGCCCGCCGCCTTGCCGGCCTTGCGGATCGGTCCGACGGCAGCCGAAATCGCGGCCTGCACCTCGGGGTGCATCGGATTTGCGAGATGGCCCATCGACGCGGCCAAATCCGACGGGCCGATGAACACGCCGTCCACGCCGTCGACCGCCGCGATCTCCGGCAAGCGCTTCAGCGCTTCGGCGGTTTCGACCTGCACCAGCACGCAAATCTGCTCGTGCGCCGTCTTGAGATAGTCCTTGATGCGGCCGAAACGCCCCGCGACCGTCGATGTGGCCACGCCGCGAATGCCGACGGGCGGATAGCGCGTCGCCGCGACCGCCTTGCGCGCCTCTTCGGCATTCTGCACGAACGGCACCAGCAAAGTCTGCGTGCCGATATCGAGCAGACGTTTGAAGATCACGGGATCGTTCCAGGCCGGTCGTACGATCGGCGTCGCCGATCCGCCGCGCAAGGCGCGCTGGATCGCCAGCACGTCCGGCGGTTCGTTTGGCGAATGCTCGGTATCGATCAAGATCCAGTCGAAACCGGCATCCGCGATCGCGTCGGCGGCCATCGGCGAGCACAAGCTGCTCCACAGGCCGATTTGCGGGCGGCCCTCTTTCAGGGCCGTCTTGAAGGCGTTGACCGGTAGCTCGACCATTTTGCGCTTTCCCCTCTTTTGCTTGTGTCTCAGCGGATTGCCGCCGCGATGCGCGCCACCTCGGCGGCGATCGAAGCGGAGCTCGTTAGCCCCGGCGACTCGATCCCGTACAATGCGATCCAGCCCGGTACCCCGTGTGTTTCCGGACCTTGGATCACGAAATCGGGATTGGGCGCACCCGCCGGCACCAATTTCGGCCGAATGCCCGAATAGGCGGGCACGAGCGCACCGTCCTTCAGGCCGGGCCAGTATTTTCGGATTTCCGCGTAGAAGCCATCGCAGCGCTTGGGGTCCACGTCGAAATCGATTTCGTCGATCCATTCCACGTCGGGCCCGAAGCGCGCCTGCCCGGCGAGATCGACCGTAATATGCACGCCCAGCCCGCCGGGGGCGGGCACGGGATATATCAGCCGCGAGAACGGCGACTTGCCTTGCAGCGAAAAATAATTGCCCTTCGCGTAGTAGAGCGGCGGCACGGTCTCGCGCGGAACGCCGGCGATGGCACGGCCCAATTTGTTCGCGCCGAGCCCCGCCGCGTTGACGACAAGCGAAGCCTTGAGTCGCATCGGGGCGGCCCCGCCCGTCTGCAGCACGATTCCGTCGTTGACGACTTGGCCGCCCAAGACGGGCGTTTCGAACGCGAAAGCCGCGCCGCGGGCTTCGGCGTCGCCTTGAAAAGCCAGCATCATCGCATGGCTGTCGACGACACCGGTCGAGGGTGAGCGCAGCGCGGCATAGCAAGACAATTGCGGCTCGATCCTGCGCGCCGCGTCGCCGTCGATAAGTTCCAAATCATCGACGCCGTTCGCTTCGCCCTGCTTTTTGAGCTTATCGAGATAGGCGACTTCGGCAGGGGAACTCGCGACGATCAGTTTGCCGCAATTCCAGGCGCGGATGCCGCGTTCGGCGCAGAACCGGTAGATGAATTTCTTGCCGGCGACGCAGTGCTTCGCCTTTAGGCTGCCGGTCGGATAGTAGATTCCGGCATGGATCACCTCGCTATTGCGCGAGGAGGTTTCGGTGCCGATCGCATCCGCCGCTTCGAGCACCACCACTTCGCGCCCGGCCAGCGCCAATTCGCGCGCCACGGCGAGTCCGACGACACCCGCCCCGACGACGGCGCAATCGATCGTATCGATATCCGACATAAACCGCTGAGATCGAGAAACGTTGAAGAATCCGTGAGGCAAGGTAGAACAGTGCGATGCGTCTGAAAACCCTCATCCTCGCCGGTATGTCGCTGCTCATTTCGGCCTGCGCGCCGTTTCAGCCGGGGCCGTCCGGCCTTCCCGGCATGGGCGTGCGAACTTTTTTCGGCCCCGACCATGTCTGTTCGTTGGGCGTGTCGCCGCCGATCGAGCTCGATCGCGCGCCGGAGAACGCCGCGCGTTATCGCGTGCGCTTCACCAATATCAGCGTATTGATCGCAACATCTTTCGAATTCGAAGCGCCGGCGGCGGTCCCCGGCCGCATTCCGGAAGGCGCCGATGCGCAATATCGCGGCCCGTGCGCGGGCGAAACCTCGGCTTCGCAGTATCGCGTCGAAGTGCTCGCGCTCGATGCCGACGGCCGTTCGCTGGCCTACGGCTATACGATAGTCGTGGCCCGTAATCCGGGCGTCATGACGCGCAGCCCCGCGGCGGAGCGCCCGCGGATGCCGCGCCCGCCACAATAAATCAGTCTTTCGGTATCAATCCTGATAGGGGCCGGGCGCCGCTTCGACCATCGCGCCCCAGATCGGGCCGACTACCTCCCCCGGTTTGCGCTGGCCATAGACGATGGCTTTTTTCGCGGCCTCGTGCATCTCGCGCGTCGGATATTTCGGCACGATCACATAGCCGGCCTTTTCCAAGGCTTGGATCGCGGCGACCGCCTGCTTCGTATAATTCTCGAAGAAATACCGTGTGTCGGCCGCGCGTATCGCTTTGGCCAGTATCGTCTCGGGCGTATCGCTCATTCGAACAGCTTGTCGATATCCGCTTGGGAGTTGCTCTTTTCAGGGGCTTGCGGCCCGTGCAGAACGACGCCCGCGCCTTCGTCGAAGATGTGGGTCGCGCCGTCTTCGGGCGACGTCTCGCGTTCGATGTCGCTGGCGCCCCAGATCTCAAGCATGTTCTGCACGCGCTCTTCGATGAACGACAACGTGCGGACGACCTTGTTGATACGCTGGCCGGTCAAATCTTGGAACGAGCAGGCTTCGATGATGCCCGTGCACTGATCGGATATCTCGCCGACGCGCGATGCGGCGTATTCGTCGAGACCGATCGAGCTCAGTTCGCGCACGATATCTTCGATTTTTTCGACGCCATCGAAAATCCGCGTTGTCGCCTCTTCGGTCTGAGAAACGACGGAGGAGAGTTCGAACGTCGCCGAACCGATCTTGTCCTCCTGCGAAAGCGGATGGCGCAGCGCGCCGATTTCGCGCTTCGTCTGTTCGATACGCGAAGCGATACCCGTCACCTCGTTGCGGATACGCTCGATTTCGGTATGGTCGACGTTGAGGAAACCGTCGAGCTTACGGCCGAGATCCTGAATTTCGCCACGCAGCGATTCGATCGCCGCTGCGGTTTTCGGATCGGCTTGGGCGACGATGGCGGGGGCCGGCGCGGCGTGCCCGTGACCGTTCGCGATCGGACGGACGTCGCGCTTCAAATGCTTCTCGGCCGTGAAAATCGGTCGTTGCTGTACCGCCATAGCCTGCCTCGTCATTTCGCGGGTAATACCTCCGTTTCTACGGAGGAAACCTTATGGAAATATTATCATGGGGCGGCAATCCTTGGCGCGGGATAAAAAAACCCAGGCTTCAGAACGGTTTCGCCAAAAGCGCCTTCGTCCCGGCGCCGACGACGATGTTGACGGGGCTGGCGTCGAGTGACGCCAGCCACCGCAAATAGTCCAAGCCTTGGGCGGCACGTCCGAGACCGATTTTCGTCCTGTGATTGAGCCCGACCATGCTCAACGCGCTCAGAATCCGCAAATCGAGGATTTTGGCAGGGTTGCGCAGCGCGATCGACGTTCCGTCGCCACCGGCCAATTGGACGAGGTCGAGGGCCAGGTCCAGATTGATCCCCGCTTCCTCGGCGCCCCAGGAGGTGTCGAAATGCTTGCTCCAAAGACCCGCAAAACGCGCGAAATCGGCCGCGCGCGAGCCCAACGCCTTGTCCGGCGCCTCGCCGGCATTTCCGCGCGCCGGAATGTCGACGATGGCGGCGTCGCGCAGGATTTCGCATCGCCCGCCCGAAGCCCAAATCTTCAAGGCCAAATCGGGATCGGCGTAGTGCTTGCGATAGCCTTCGTCGAAGCGTCCCACGCGGTCGAGATCGGCACGCCGCACGGCGAAGTAATAGGGATAGAAATGGCCGAAAACCGTCCCGATATAGTTTTCGCCGCCGACGACGCGCGGAAAACCGACCATTCCGCCCGGCAGCGTCTCGAGCTTGTCCAGCGCGGCGACCAACGCGCCCGGCGACAGGCGCGTGTCGTCCGAAACGAGCGCCACGACGTCGCCTTGCGCTGCCGCGAAACCGGTATTCGCGGCGGCGATGGATCCGCGCGGACCGGGCTCGCGAACCCAACGCACGTCGCGGCGCGCCGGATCGAAAGGCGAAACGACGACGATTTCGAGCGGTATGCCGCCAGCCGCCGCTTTGGCGGCGTCGACGGCCCCGGGCAGGAGTTCGGCGAAAATCGTCGGCAAGACGACGGAGAGTTTCATGCCGGCGCCTCGCCCGTCGGGCGGTTCTCGCGCCACCAAGCGATCGTGCGCGCGATCCCATCGTCCAGCGCCACTTGCGGCGTCCAGCCGAGTTCCGCCTCCGCTTTCGCGCAGTCGAGCGCGATGGTCACCGGAATCGACGGCTTCGAGGGATCGGTCTCGATCGCGAGATCGCGACCGGATCCCCGGACGATGCGCCGCGCGATATCGACGACCGGCAGCGCCCGCCCCGAGCCGATATTGTAGAGAGCGAAGGGCCCGGCTTGGCGCAGCAAAGCGGCCTTGGTCGCGCGCGCGAGGTCCTCGGCATGGATCAGATCGCGGCCTTCGCGCCCGTCGCCCCACAGCAAAATCCTGCCGTCGCGCGCCGTCAAAGCTTTGGTCAACGTGGCGCCGAACATATGGCTGCGGCCGAGATCGTATTTGTCGTACGGGCCGTAGACGTTCGAGTGCCGGAACACGGTGAAGCGCGTGCGGCCGAGCCCGGCGTACCAAGCGCACATGCGCTCGAAATAGACCTTCGTCGTCCCCGCCCCGACATAAGCCTTGTGCAGCAGGGCGGCGGGATCGAAATCCGCCTCGCTTTGCGGTCGATCCTTCGACGCGTACATGATCGAGCACGAGTACCAGAGCACATGGCGGACGTTCAGACGGTGCGCGGCCGCGAATATGCGCGCGTTCATCACCTGGTTGTCGACCACCATCGACAGCGGGTCGGCCAAATGCGCCGCCGCGCCCGCCGTGGCGGCGGCCGCGTGCACGACCATATCGGCGCCGTCGAGGGCGCGCGCGACGTCGGCTTCCCGCGTCAGATCCGCTTGGCGCCATTCGACGCGCGGGTGCGCCCATGCCGCACGGGTATTGCGCACGGCGACGACGTCGAACGCGGGATCTTCGGCGAGATGAAGTGCGACGTTGCGGCCGACGAAACCGGTCGCACCCAGAACGGCGATACGTGACATGGCGCGCAGCTTACAAGTGCGGGCCGATTCCGTCAGTTCGCGAGATTGGGTCTCCGGTCAGATTTGAATATCGACCTTCTGGCCGCGGCCGGTCAGCGCCGTCGCGGACGTGTCCGCTTGCGGCGAAGCGGCCGCCTCCACGCCGCGCGCGATGATCTGGGCCGTGTTGTCGCCCACTTCGCGCGTGACCTGCTTGAACTGTTCGAGCTTGTTCAAGCTCGCCTGGATGACGGGGTAGAATGTAGCGGAAAGACCGGTGAGACCGTTGGCTGCCATCGGAGTTCTCCGAAGCTAGGATTTCGCGCCGATCTTCCCGCCAATGCCAATCCAAGTCATCAAGTTTCGCTTCGAACTTATTTAAAAATATTCATTTTTTTGCGGCCGGCCGGCGTTTGGTTTTCGCCCTTTTTGCGCGCTCGATCCCCTGACGGATTAGACGCTCGGCCCCTTTGGTATCCAGCCATTTCACGATCGTCACCCACTTGTTCTTCTCCAAGTCTTTGTAATGCTTGAAGAAATGGGCGATTTGTTCGAGCAGGATCGGCGGCAGATCGTCGTATTCTTTGATGCCCTTGTAGAAGGGGTGCAGCTTATCGACCGGCACTGCGATGATCTTTTCGTCCGGGCCCGCCTCGTCCTCCATCAGCAATGCGCCGATCGGGCGCGAGCGGATGACCGAGCCGGGAACGACGCGCGCCGGACCAACGACGATGACGTCGATCGGATCGCCGTCGCCGGACAATGTGTGCGGAATGAAGCCGTAATTGGCCGGGTAGAACATCGCGGTGTGCAGGAAACGATCGACGTAAAGCGCGCCCGATGCCTTATCGAGCTCATACTTCACGGGTTCGCCGCCAGCGGGAACTTCGATGATCACGTGGACGTCGCTCGGCGGATTGGGGCCGATCGAGATTTTGTCGATGTTCATAGCACTTGGAGTCCCTAGAAAAAGGAAGCGCACCATAGCGATTTTGCGGCGCAGCGAAAACTGTGCAGATGCAAAAAAAATACGGATCAATTTGCCAGAATTCCGACCAACGGAACGAAATTTCGGATTCCGTGTTCTGAGATCGGGCTTTATCTCCACTTGCAGGACTTCCGGACAATGCCAACATCCCAGGGACTCAGACGGGCTCCCGGCCCTTTCGCCGTTCATCCGCGCGCAAGGAGACGATCCGATGTTGTTGTCAAAATTTCTCGCGCCGTTCGTCCGCTCGGGCGAGCTTACGGTTATTGACCCTTCCGGCGCGCGTTCCCATTTCGGCCGTCGCGACGAGCGAACGCCCGCCGAGGAGCCGGCGGTCGTCATCCGCATCGCCGATCGGATGACCGGGTTCAAGCTCGGTCTTAATCCTGGCCTTTACGCGGGCGAGGCGTATATGGACGGGACGCTGACGATCGAGCACGGCACGATCTACGATCTCCTCGCGCTGGTGACGCGCAACATGGGCACCGCCTTGCCGGGCGGCGCGCTGGACAAGTGGCGCCATCGCCTCGGACCGATCCTGCGGCCGCTGCAGCAACTCAACTCGCTCGCCCGCTCGCGCCAAAACGTGGCTCATCACTACGATCTTTCGCGCGATCTCTATCGCTGCTTCCTTGATCGCGACATGCAGTATTCCTGCGCGTATTTCGAGCGGCCGGACATGACGCTGGACGAAGCGCAACAAGCCAAAAAGCGGCATATCGCCAGAAAGCTGCTGCTACGTGACGGCCAGCGCGTGCTCGATATCGGCAGCGGCTGGGGCGGTTTGGCGATCTCCCTCGCCCGTCGGGCGCGCGTCGAGGTGCTGGGGGTCACGCTGTCGAAGGAGCAGCTCGACTGCGCGCGCGCCCGCGCGGCGGAAGCGGGTGTCGGGGATCGCGTGCGCTTCGAACTCGCCGACTACCGCGAGATCAGGGGCCCATTCGACCGCGTCGTGTCGGTCGGCATGTTCGAACATGTCGGCGTCCCGAACTACGACACCTATTTCCGCAAGATTCGCGATTTGCTGACGCCCGACGGCGTGGCGCTCGTGCATTCGATCGGCCGCGCGGACGGGCCGGGGGTGACCAATCCGTGGATCCGCAAGTACATCTTCCCCGGCGGTTACTCGCCCGCGCTCTCGCAGACACTGCCGTCGATCGAGCACGCGGGCATGTACATGACAGATCTCGAAATCTGGCGGCTGCATTACGCCGAAACGCTGCGCCATTGGCGCCGGCGCTTCCTGGCGCAGCGCGCCGAGATCGCGGGACTCTACGACGAGAGGTTCTGCCGGATGTTCGAATTCTATCTCGCGGGCAGCGAATGCGCGTTCCGCCATCAAGGCCATGTCGTGTTCCAGGCGCAATTATCGGCGTCGGTCTCGGCCGTGCCGGCGACGCGCGCCTACATCTACGACGAAGACGTCGGAATGGCGGCCGGGATCGCGCGCGCCTCGTAGCCGCGGTCACGGACCGATTTTGGCGCCGAAGATCGATTCGAACGCGTCGATTTCGGCGGGCTTTCCGAGATGGTAGCCTTGCGCCATCCGGCAGCCCAGGGAACGCAGCGCCTGCAACTGCTCTTCGGTCTCGACGCCTTCGGCGACGCAGCCCACCCGCAACGTCTGCGTCATGGCGACGATCACGGCCGCCAGACTTTCCCGCGCCGTCGCCACGGTCAGCGGCGTTACGAAGCTGCGGTCAATCTTGAGCGTATCGATCGGAAATTCGTCGAAACTGCCGAGCGAGGAGTAGCCGGTACCGAAATCGTCGAGCGCAATCCGGAAGCCCGCGCGCGTCAGGACGTGCAATTGGTCGATCGCCCACGGCGTCGCTTGCAATGCGATTCCTTCCGTCACTTCGAACTCGATCGTCGAAGCGGACAGTCCTGCGGCGTGGACCCGCTCGACCAAACGCGCGGCGAAACCTTGGCGGCCGAGATCGATCGGCGAGAGATTGATGGCGACGGGCAGTGCGGGCGCTCCTGCCCGCGCCCGCGCGCCGGCCCAGCGGCCGATCTCCGCGACGATGAAATCGGTCAGCGTTTCGGTCAATCCCGTCGCTTCGGCGATCGGAATGAACTCGGCGGGCGAGACCGCTTTGTCCTCGAAACGCCAGCGCAGCAGCGCCTCCGCGCCGACGATGCGGCCGCTTGCGATGTCGACCTTGGGCTGGAGATGGACCGCGAATCCCGCGCCGGCGGGCGCCGCGCGCTTCAATTCGCGCTGGAGCGTGAAACGGCGGTCGGATTCGGCCCGCATCGCCGCATCGAAGACAACGGTCTCGTTGCGCCGCGTCCGGCGGACATGCTGGAGCGCCGACGCGAGCGCCCGCAGCGTCGCGCTGACATCGGCGGGCGCATCCGCATCGAGATCGAGCAGCACCGCCGTTGCAGCCGACGCGACCTCCACGCCGTCCGCCGTGTAGGGCGCCGTCACGAGCGTATGGAGCCGCGACGGCTCGAAATGCGCCTTCTCGCCGATCAGCGCGAACGTTCCATCGCCGATCATCGCGACCGTCAGCGCTCCCGTTTCGTAGCCGGCGAGCGCATCGTAGATTGCGCGGAAATAGCTACGCGCGACGCGCAAACCATAGCCCGCCACGATGCCTTTGTGGGTTTCGAGATGGACGAGCGCCATCCGCCCGCCGGGCGGGTCCATCGCAAGACGTTCCATCAGCGCCGTCTCGAAGGCGTTCAAATTCGGCACGCCAAACACGGGATCGACATGCGCCATATGGTCGAGACGGTCGATCAGCGCCTGGTTTTCGAACCCGATCGCGATGTTTGTCGCGAAGAGCCGCAGCAGGGTCCTGTCGGCGTCGGCGATCTCCCCGCCCGCTTCGATGACGGCGATGAGTTCGGCGCCGGCCTCTGCGCCGAAATGCATCATCATGAAGCCGCTCTCGACCACCGGATCGGATTGGCGCGGCAGCGCGCTGATGCGCGCGGCAAGCGCGGCGTCTGGAAATTCGGCGAGCGGCCGGCCGGCGTATTGCGCGAAACCGCCCGCGGCGCTGATGATCGTCAATCCGGCGTCCGCGCCGCCGGGGCCGTTCACGCAAACCAGGCCGTTCGGCGCCACCCGCAACAGAGCGGCGATCTGGGTCAGAACGCCGCGCGAGAACAATTCCAGGTTCGTCCGCGTGAACAGTTTGGTGGCGCTCTCGACGATCATCTCCAATCCGGCGCGGCTGCGGCTAATCGTGCGGATCTGATCGTAGGCGCGGATCGTTGCGGTCAGCACCGTCAGAAGGCGGGTTTTCGTCAGCTCCGACTTGGTCCGGTAGTCGTCGATCTCGTAGGTCGAGATGACCGACAACTCCGGCGCATAGCCCGGCTGGCCGGTGCGCAGCACGATGCGCATTTCGGCCATCCCCGCCTCGCGCAGTTCGCGCACCAGCCGCAAGCCGGCGTCCGGCGTCTCCATCACCACGTCGATCAGCGCAACGGCGACATCTTTAACTTCGCCCAACCGTGCCCAGGCCTCGGCGGCCGAATGCGCGTGGAGAAGTTCGATCGACCGGCCCAGCACGCGCGCGCCGTTGAGCGCGAAACGCGTCGTCGCGTGGACGTCCTCGTCGTCGTCGACCACCAACACGTACCAAGGACGCGCGCCGGCATGGGCGGGCCGATCTGGCGTGCCGTCTTCCGGCGCAAGATCCAGAATATCGTCAGCCGACGTGCTTGATGGATCCGACATTGTAGGTCCCTTCGAGTTGCCCGTCCGCGCGCGAAGGTGCGCGCAGCGGGATACGCACCGTGATCGTGGCGCCGTGTCCGACTTCGCTGTCGACGTCGATTGTGCCGCCCAAGACTTTGGTGACGATGCTGTTGACGATGCTGAGACCCAGGCCGCTGCCGCCCTGTCCCAGACGCGTGGTGAAGAAGGGCTCGAACATCCGCTCTCGCACATGCGGCGGAATGCCCTTGCCGCCGTCGCGCACCGATATCTCCAGCGTATCGGCGCCGCTCTGGCGTGCCGAGATCAGGATTACGCCCGTATTGCCCTCGCCGATACCGTGGATATGGGCATTGCCGATGAGATTCAGCAGCACCTGACCGAGCGGCCCCGGGTAGGAGTCGAGCGTTGCCGCGACGTCGACCGCCGTCTTCAGGGTTACGCCCGCGCGCGACAGCTGCGGCATCATCGTGCCGGCGATATCGCTCACCAGCTCGTCGATACGGAACGTGCGGCGCTGCTCGCTGGTCTGATCGACCGCGATGCGTTTGAAATGCTGGATGAGATCCGCCGCGCGCTGCAGCCCGCGCATCAGGATCGCGGTGCCGTCGCGCAGCTCGGCGATGAGCTGATCGAGCGACGACTTCCGCACCTTTCCCGCCGCCAGCTCGTTCGCGAAAACGTCGGCGCGGTCTGCGAGCGCGCTTGCGACCGTAACTGCGTTGCCGATCGGCGTGTTGAGTTCGTGCGCCACGCCCGCGACGAGGCCGCCGAGATTGGCCATTCGCTCGACGCGCGCGAACTCCGCCTCCATCCGCATCTTGTGTTCGAGCGCCAAAACGCGCTCTTGCGCAGCCCGGGCGGCGCCCTCGGCGAGTTCGCGCTTCTCGTTTTCGCGTAGCTTTTCGCGCCGGTGCGATTCGAGCGCGTCGGATTCCAGCGCGTCGCGCTCGATGCCGGAGGTTTTGAAGACCTGAACGGCGCGCGCCATGGCGCCGATCTCGTCGCCGCGCGTCAATACCGGAACCTCGGCGGTCCAGTCGCGCTTCGCCAGACGATTCATGATCCCGGTCAAGGATTCGAGCGGCCGGATCACACGCCACTCAAGCGCCGCGATCGCGCCGACCGCCGCCGCCAGAACCATAGCGAAGAACGTCAATGCGATCGTCACGCCGTAGTCGGCTCTGCGTAAGTTCAAGTCGAACTCCGCGCGCGCGGCAAGCACGGCGACGGCCATTGCCTTCGATACCGCGTCGATCCCTTGCGTCGCCGTTTCGTGCCATTGCACCGCGCCGAATGGATAGACTTGCCCGCTCCGCCCGTTCCGCACCGCCGCATCGCGCGCGCGCTGGAACGCCGCGTCGAAGGTCAGGCGCATCGTCGTGATGTCGGCCGCGACGCCAGCGGCGATCTTCGGGTTGCGCAGCAGATCTTCGATCCGCATGTTGGCGTTCAGGGTCAATTCGTCCATAACGTCGAGTTCGCGCGCCGTTCGCGCGGTCATCGGCTCCGCGCGCGCGACAAGCGCCCCGATAACCGCCCGCTGGCGTTCGGCGAATTCGCTGATCGTCCACAGCTCGTTTTTAAGCGGCCCGAAACCCGTCTGGGTCGACTGGGCCGACGCCGCGCCGAACTCGAACGCCAGACGAAGCGCGTTTACGCGATCGATGACGCCGGTCGCCTCCCCCATCAGCGCATCGCGCCGATCTCGCGGGCGCAGCTGTCCCGGCAGGCTCAGCAGACCGTCCGCTGCTTCGCGCGCGCGCAAAAAGGTTTGTTGCGCGGCTTTGGCTTCGTCCAGGGCGCGCGTCAAATCCTCCCGCAACGGAGCCGTGCGCAGTTTGTCAAACGCTTCGGCGAGCGCCGAATCGCCCGCGCTCCGTGTGCCGTCGATTGCGGCGCGCGCCGGCTGGTCGATCGGCTCCGCACGGTTGATGGCCATCGCGGTCATGCCGCGTTCGCGCGCATGCGCGGCGGTCGCTTCGATCAGCAGATCGGAAATGGCGTTGTTTTGCTTCGCGAGTTGCGCGGCTTCGCGAAGGCGGACCGCGTCGAGCGACGCATCGATCACGAACCACACGGCGATCGCGGTGTTGACGCCCAGCAACGTCATCAGCGTGAATCGGAGACTGAGCGACAGTTTCATAATGCGCCCATGTCCACGAACGCGCGTGCGGTGCGATCAGTGGCTATCGACTTGGCGCATGGACGAGGCATCGTGCGTCCTCCGGCGAGCGCGGACGGGGCGTTTTTTCTCACGACCGTCGAATATCGCGGTTTGCTTTAGCGATAGTGAAGTCTTTGGCTTAACCGGTCGTGAAGAGTTTTGCCGCGCCTGCCACCGGAGTTGCACAGGTCAAACCGTCGCCGCATTCGATACGGAAATACGGCATCCCGTCGCCGCAGCCCCCATCAGCTCCGCGCGGGCGCAACGGACGCGAAAGCCTTGCAGCGATCAATTTCTGGGCTTCACGCCGGCTTGAACCAGCATTTCGACAAGGCGATGGACCGTGATCGCCTGGTCGCGCGCCGCGCGATAGAGCATCAGGTCCTCGGGCGCGATCGTATCGCCGCGCAATGCGAACACATCGGTCTCGTACCAGAAGGTTTCATATCCGCCTTGATGCAACTTGTCCCGGATCGCGACGCGCTCGGGCTCGGTGATGTGGATCACTTCGATCTCGACGAAAGCCGGGCGCCATCCAAGCGCCCACCACGCTTGGAACAGCGTGAAGTCGTAACCTTCGGTGTCGGTCATCAGCACATCGGGGACGGCGAAACCGGGTTCGGCTGCCAGTTCGGCGACCGGCAGGCAATCGACCTCCATTTCGACCATCTCAGTTTCGACATGCTGGAATTCAGGCAGCAGCTTGTGACGCTGAATGATCTCGGGCCGGAACGACGCCAGCACCGACGACGACGGAACGTTATAGAATTTCCTTTTGCCGCCCGGGGCGTCGGCGACGATCGCGGCATTGCGCGGCGTTGCGCTTGGCCGATCGGCATAATGGGCGCACAGGGCCGCGAACGGCACCGGCAATGGCTCGAACAACGTGCCGCGCCACTTGGGATGACCGGTGTACTTGTAAAGCGGATCGCCCTTCGTGCCGTCGTTCGCGCCGATGATCAGGTACCGGACTTCCGGCCACGTCTTCGTCAGTTTGACGAGATACGCGTCGCGCACCGCATTGAACGCCTGATGATGATCCATAGCACGATGCTACGAGCACGGCGCGCGCGGCGGCAAGCGCCAGCACCGGTCGGTATGGATGACCGCTGCGGAACGCCTTGGTGAGCCCGCCGGGACTCGAACCCGGAGCCCCAACATTAAAAGTGTCGTGCTCTACCGATTGAGCTACGGGCTCGTGCCAAGGCGGCCGGGAAACTAGGGCTTCGACGGCCCCGGGTCAACCTTGCCGTCGCGCTTATTTCCAGAGATCGATCAGATGCTTATACGGCGGGCACGGTTTCCGATGCGGCAACGAATTTCCGGTAGCGATCGGTCGCGTTGGTGAGGTGCCGACGCATCGCCCGGCGCGCCGAGTCGCCATCGCGCGCCGCGATCGCCTCGGCGATCGCGCGGTGCTCGTCGCGAATGCGTTTGAGATACGCCGCCTGCCCCGCCGCATTCATGCGCCACACCTTCTCGTCGCGCCGTGGAATGACGAAACTGCCCATCATCCGCAGCAATTCCGGAAAATGCGGGTTGCCTGTCGCGCGCGCGATTTCGGCATGGAAGGCAAAATCTTCGTCGGCCGCCGATCGTCCGGAAGCGATCGCAAGATCGAAAGCGCGATGGGCGTCTGCGATCGCTTGCAGGTCCAGCGCCGTCGCGCGCTGACAGGCCAGTCCCGCGGCCTCCGTCTCCAGCGCCAACCGCAACTCCAGCGCGTTGATCGCGGAATCGAGCGAGCGCAACAATTCCGGATCGAGACGGAATTCCTCATGCGGCGCATGGGAAACGAACGCGCCCGAACCCTGCCGCGTCGTGACAAGCCCGCGCGCCTTCAGCGCCGCGACCGCCTCGCGCACGACAGTGCGGCTCACTTGCATGCCTTCGACGAGTTCGCGCTCGGTCGGCAGACGCTGACCCACGGGCCAGCGGCCGCTGGAAATCTCCGCCATCAATCGATCGACGACCTCTTTCGTCAGGCTGCGACCGGGGCGAATGGGCGTCATCATGCCGCCGGGTTCCGGCTTGGCGGGCGCGGCGCTCGAAACGGCACTGGACTTTTGTTGTCGGGTCATCGTACAAATTTTTAGCACGAAGTTCCGGTCCGCCGCAAACGGGCGCCCGGGGCGGGCAAAACGACGACGTAACCAATACGCGAATTGTGCTCGATAACCGGCCGGCGGGATGAACCCGTCCGGTCCTTGGGAGGAGGTCAGAAATATGAAACGCCGCCAATTCATGACGGCCGCCGCAGCTTCGGCGATCGTCGCCGCGACCGGTCCGGTCAGCGCGCAATCCAGACTCGTCCTCAAAGCGACGGACGTCCACCCGCTCGGCTATCCGACGGTCGAGGCCGTCGTGCGCATGGGCAAGAAGCTCGAAGCCGCCACCAACGGCCGGATTTCGATCGAAATGTATCCGTCGATGCAGCTCGGCGGCGAAAAGGAAATGATCGAGCAGGCCCAGATCGGCGCCTTGCACATCGCGCGAATTTCGGTCGGCCCGATGGGTCCGCTGGTGCCGGAGATGAACGTCTTCAACCTGCCGTTCGTCTTCCGCGACGCCGCGCATATGGAAAAGGTGATCGACGGCCCGATCGGCGCCGAGATCTTGCAGAAACTGTCGGATCATCCCACGGCCAATCTCATCGGCCTTTGCTGGATGAACGCGGGCACGCGCTCGGTCTACAACTCGAAACGCCCGATCACCCAGGTCTCGGATCTCAGGGGGCTGAAGATCCGCATGATGGGCAACCCGCTGTTCGTCGACACGATGAACGCGCTGGGCGGCAACGGCGTGGCGATGGGTTTCGATCAGCTGATCAACGCGCTGCAGACCGGCGTCGTCGACGGGGCCGAGAACAACGAGCCGAGCTACGACAGCGGCCAGCACTATCGTTACGCCAGATACTTCTCGCGGACCCAGCACTTGATGATCCCGGAAATCCTGGTCTTCTCGAAGCGTCAGTGGAACGCGTTGTCGGCCGGCGACCGTGAATTGGTCGGCCGCATGGCCAAGGAAGCCCAGCTCGAACAGCGCGCGCTGTGGTACGAGGCCGAGAAGGAAGCGACGCGCAAGATGATCGCCGCGGGCGTGATCATCAACGACGTGCCGAACAAGAAAGAGTTCCAGGACGCGGTGCGTCCTGTCTGGGAAAAATACGCCGGTCAGCATAAGGCGCTGATCGACCGTATCCAGGCGGTCAACTAAGCCAATCGCGGGTAACGGGTCCGGCGGTCCAGCGCCGCCGGACTTTCTTTCTCCCCGCCTCCTCCTTCGGTCATCGGCTGCGAGCGAAATGCGTCAGACCTATTTCCGCGCGATGGATGCGATGCACGCCGCCAGCGTGTTTGTCGCGGGCGCCTCCCTGATTGTAATCACGCTGATCATCCCGTGGGGCGTGTTCACGCGCTACGTGCTCAACAGCGCGTCGTCCTGGCCCGAGCCGCTCGCCATCCTGATGATGATTTGGCTGTCGTTCCTGTCGGCGCTGATCTGCTATCGCGAACACCGGCATATCGGCGTCAACATGATTCCCGATCTGCTGCGCGGCCGCGCCAAATACATTCTGGGCTTCGCGGTCGAGCTGTGCATGCTGGCGACCGGACTGTTCCTGCTTTGGTACGGCATCAAGCTCGTGCAGACGACCTGGTATCAGAGCATCGCCGAGTTCCCGATCGTGTCGGTCGGCGTTTCCTATCTTCCCGTGCCGATCGCGGGCGGCGCCACGGTGCTGCTAGTGATCGAGCGCTTGTTGAAGGGCGATTTCTTCCCCGCGATCGAGGTCGAGGACGACCCGCGCGAAACCGTTTCGACCGAATAATACCGGGGATAGTTCAGATGGATGCGCTCGTACTGCTCGGCGGCTTCGTCGTTTTCTGCTTCATGGGCGTGCCCGTCGCCTACGCGCTCGGCTTGTCGGCGATCTGCGCCGCGCTGTGGATGGATATTCCGCTGGAGGCGATCGCGCTCAAGACGTCCGACGGTATGGACGATTTCCCCCTTCTTGCGATCCCGTTCTTCATCCTCGCGGGCGCCATCATGGCCGAAGGCGGCATGGCGGCGCGCATCATCAACCTCGCCAAGATTTTCGTGGGCTTCATCCGCGGCGGGTTGGCGCTGGTGAACATCCTGGCTTCCACGATGTTCGGCTGCATCTCGGGCTCTTCCGTCGCCGACACCGCGTCGATCGGCTCGGTGATGATCCCGCAGATGATCAAGCAAGGCTATCCGCGCCTGTTCGCCGTCAACGTGACGATCTCGGGTGCACTCCAGCCGCTGCTGATCCCGCCGTCGCACAATATGGTGATCTATTCGCTCGCGGCGGGCGGTTCGGTGTCGGTCGCCCATCTTTTCATGGCCGGGATCATCCCGGGCCTGCTGCTCGGGCTTTCGCTGATGATCCTGTGTCTGATCATCGCCCATCGCGGCAACTACCCGAAGGGCGAGGTGATTTCGCTGCGCCAGGCGGGCCGCATCGCCTACGAGGCCATATGGGGCCTCGTGACCGTGGTCATCATCATGGGCGGCATCCTGTCGGGCGTGTTCACGCCGACGGAGTCGGCCGCCGTCGCCTGTATCTGGGCATTCCTGGTCACCGTCTTCATCTACCGCGACTACAAGATCCGCGAATTGCCGCACCTGATCGGCCGCGTCGTGCGCACCGTCGGCATGGTCATGATCATGATCGGCTTCTCGGTCGCCTTCGCCTATATGATGACGCTGATGCGCATCCCCGCGAAGGCGACGGAGTTCTTCGTCGCGATCTCGTCGGACAAATACACGTTCCTGCTCTACATGAACCTGCTGCTGCTGCTGCTCGGCACGTTCATGGATCTGGCGCCGATGCTGCTGATCTGCACGCCGATCTTCCTGCCGATCATCGCGAAGTTCGGCATCGATCCCATTCATTTCGGGATCGTCATGATCTTCAATCTCGGGATCGGGCTGATCACCCCGCCGGTCGGGCCCACGCTGGCCGTGGGGTGCGCCATCGGCAAAGTGACGATGGAGCAGGTCTCAAAATCCATCATGGTCTTCTACATCCCGATGCTGATCGTGCTCGGGCTGGTGACCTATATTCCGGCGCTGACGCTGTGGCTGCCCAAGCTGGTGCTGGGCTGAGATAGCCTAGAGGGGCGCGCGGGGCGCGATCGTCGGGATCGTCGGCGTTTCGGCGTCGATCGGCTGGCCCGCGAGCTTGGCGCGCACCGCCGCCACCGTCCGGGGCGAGACGAAATGCGAGATGTCGCCGCCCAGGCGCGCGACCTCCTTGACGAAGCGCGACGAGATGAATTGCTGGCTCTCCGAGGCCATCAAGAAGACCGTCTCGACCTCCGGCCCCAAGCGCTTGTTCATCCCCGCCATCTGGAACTCGTATTCGAAATCCGAGACGGCGCGTAAGCCCCGCAAAATGATCTTGGCGCCGACCTTCTCGGCAAACTGCATCAGCAGGCTTTCGAACGGCACCACCTCGATGCGCGCGGCCTCCGACAGCGGCAACGCCGCGACCTCGCGTTTCACCAGCGCCACGCGCTCGTCCAGCGTGAACAGCGGCCCCTTGCCCGGGTTGACCGCGACGCCGACGATCAGCCGGTCGACCAAGGCCGCGCCGCGATGGATGATGTCGAGATGCCCGTTGGTCGCCGGGTCGAACGTGCCGGGGTAAATGCCGATACGCTTGCTCATTTGCCCCCGCTGTCGCCGGTTTCGGGCACGGCCGCTTCGCCGCTCGTTTCGTCGCCGCCCAGATCGCCCAGACGCGCGACGGACACCACGCGCTCGCCCTCGCCCACCCGGAACACGGTGACGCCCTGGGTTTGCCGGCGCGCGATGCGGATATCGTCGATCGGCGTGCGGATCAGCGTGCCGGCGTCCGACACGATCATCAGCTGGTCGCCTTCGGCGACCGGGAAAGACGCGACGACTTCGCCGTTCTTCTCGGTCAGTTCGATATTCGCGATGCCCGAGCCGCCGCGGCCGATTTGGCGGTATTCGTAGGACGAGCTGCGCTTGCCGAAACCCTTGCTGGTGATCGCGAGCAGGAATTCCTCGGCTGCGGCGAGTTCGGCGTAACGCTCCTCGCTCAGTGTCACGGCTTGCGCGGGCGCCGCCTCGCCGTCGTCGGGCGCCGCGGCCTCGACCGCGTCGTCCGCCC